>Ga0153972_1000446_pt1 | contig 13145 bp, 5 predicted proteins | sample TSGA056MetaG_FD_104732 | JGI IMG/M metagenome (GOLD analysis project Ga0153972, IMG submission 104732) | Attine ant fungus gardens microbial communities from Georgia, USA - TSGA056 MetaG | ecosystem: Host-associated > Fungi > Mycelium > Unclassified | place: USA: Georgia, George L Smith State...
CCGTAACCCAGGACGGCGTTACATATATCGATGGCGACGGAAATGAACAGAGCGTGAAAGCGGGCAGCGTCGTCATTGCGGCAGGGATGCAGCCCAAAAGCGATCAGGCGCTCGCATTTGCCGCGCTGGACAAGAAGCTGTTCCTCGCCGGAGACTGCCACACCGCAGGCAATATCCAGATGGCTGTCCGCAGCGGCTTCGCAGCGGCTTATACGCTATAACAGAGAAATTGTGCGGTGTTGCCACTAAGGCAACACCGCACAATTCATGTGCAAATAATTTTATTTGACATCACAGTAAATTTGCATATAATGAAAATACATTTAAACAAAAAATCTCATTTGAAATTAATTTTCTCTACGATAGGATGAAAATTTATGCAATCGGATGTTTATTTACAGATTAAACTAAAATACAACACCTTCACGGCATCTCACAGGAAACTGGCAGACTTTGTCCTGAACAATCCGGACTTTCTGCTGAGCCACTCCATATCGGAGGTTGCCGGTGCGTGCGATGTCGGTGAGGCAACAATATCGCGCTTTTGTAAAATGCTCGGATTTAAGGGATATCATGATTTTAAGCTCTCAATCGTCAAATACCTTCCGACGGACGAATCCACTGAAATTATTGGAAGCGCCATTACGGAAGAGGATTCAATATTGACGATGGCAAAAAGAATATTGAGCAAGGATATTGAAGCGCTCAATGAGACCGGCAATTTAATCAAAGCGGATGATATTCGAACAGCAGTGGACTTGCTGACAGCCGCAAAGCGCATTATGTTCTTTGGGGTCGGATCTTCTGCCGCCGTGGCCTTACAGGGATGCAACAAATTTATGCGAATCACACCGAATGTAAGTGTTAACATTGAGGGGCATATGCAATATGTTTCAGCATCACTCATGTCCGAGCAGGATGTTGCCGTCATTATATCGTACTCAGGATCAACCAAGGAGATCGTTGATATTGCACGCACAGCGAAGGAGCGCGGCGCAAAAATTATATGTATTACCCGGTATTTGAAATCACCGCTGACGAACTTTTCTGATCTTTCCCTCTTATGCAGTACAAATGAGCGGCTCGTTCATGGGTACTCGCTTTCGATGGAATTGACTCAAATTTACTTACTGGATGTCCTCTATACTGAGTTTTTCCGGAAAAATTATGACAAATCACAAAGAAATAAGGAGGACTCGTCCTCCATACTGTCCGACAAGCTGTTTTGATCAGGTGTTTGATAAAAGAACCGACGGGGCTGACGCATAATTGTGATATTGCACAATTATGCGTCAACCCCTTTTTACTCTTTACAGAATGTCCTCGATGATGCGCATGAAGATCTGCGCCGCCTGGGCGCGGGTGGCGGTGTCCTTGGGCATGAGCTTGCCGTCGTCCGAGCCGTTGATGATGCCCCTGTCCGTGGCCCAGGTCAGCGCGGTCACCGCCCAGCTGTCCGTCGTATCCTTGTCGGAAAAGCCGCTCCAGGCGCTGCCGGAGGCCGTCATATCGCAGCTCTTGCTTGCCGCGTACTTGTAGAAGATGACCGCCATCTCCTGGCGGGTGATCGAATCGTTCGGGGAGAAGTTCCCGCCGCCCGTTCCGGCCACAAGGCCCTCGTTATATGCCCACTGGACATAGCCCGTGTACCACAGACCGTCCGCCACGTCGTTAAACTCACATGTGGTGTAATCGGTGTTGCTGACGCCCTCGTACTTACCCAGCACCGTCACGAACATGGCACGGGTCAAGGCCGTATCCGGCTCCCAGGTTGTGGCCGAGGTGCCGGTGAAGAGGTTGTTCGCCACGGAATACTCCACCGCGTTCTTGTACCACAGGGATGTGTTCACATCTGTGAACACGCTCAAATTCACGTCCGCCGTCAGGGTGATGGTCTCCAGACCCTTCAGCTCCCCGTTCTCGACGGTGAAGCTGCCGGTGGCGGCACTGTAGCCGGGCATGGTTGCCGTGTAGGTATATGTCCCGTCCGCCAGGCTGTAGGTGCCGTCTTCGTTCGCCGCGATCTCCTTGCCGCTGCTGTCTTTCACCGTCACATCCGCACGCTTGGGATAGGTGGTGACGGTTACCGTGCACGTTTCGGGCGCTTCGGGCGCATCTTCCTCGTCATTCTCCGAAAGAACGGGATGCCCGTTTTCGCCGGACATATAGGCGCCGCCCAGCTTTTTCGCAAAATCCGCCGACGCCAGCTCGGACGCATCGACCGCTTCCGCTCTGCCGGTGACGTCCTGGCTGTTGATGCCTCCGGACGCGGTCCCCTGCAAATAGTAGTTATTGGTGACATTGCCCACTGAGGTGGCGCCCTGGCCGATAACGCCGCCCGCCCGGTATCCGGAGGTCACCTGGCCGATGCTGAAGCAATTGGCCACCGCAGTACCGGTATAATGGTTCCCCACAATACCGCCCACAAGCGCCGATGCGTGACTGCTCGCGACCGCACCCGTGTTGTAACTGTTCTTGACAGCGGCGCTCTCGCCGGCCATCCGTCCAACAACGCCGCCGACGCTGATATACGACGAGGTCACGTCCCCGTTGTTGCTGCTCCTGTTTACGGTCCCGCTGTATAGATAGCCCACAATCCCGCCGACGCCGTAGCTGGTCGAGGTTGAGACCCCCGCGGAGACGATGTCTCCGTTATTGGTGCATCGAAGGACAGTTCCCGTCCCCGCGTAGCGCCCCACAACGCCGCCCAGATGGTAGCTGCCGCTGACGGCTCCGGAATTGGTACAGCCGCCGACGTCTCCGCACGCGTCCGCCCCATAGCCGAGGATGCCGCCCACACTGTAGGAGCCGCGAACACTTCCGGAATTGACGCAATCCGTCAGGGCGGCGTTCTGCGCATATCCGGCAATCCCCCCTTGATAATAGGTTCCCGTCACCGCAGCGCTGTTGCTGCTGTCGGTGACACTGCCGCCGGCCAAAGAACCGACAATTCCGCCACAACTGTAGGTTGCCCCAATGATCTCTCCACTGTTTTCACTTTCCGCGATCTGCGCGACCGCGCCGGTGGGCATACCACCGACAATACCGCCCAATTCATAGGAACCGCTTATTTCGCCGCTGTTCACACAGCCCGTAACCCGGACACCGGTGCCAACGCTTGCAACGCTTCCGATCATGCCCCCGGCGTGATACGGTGCCGAAATGTCCCCTTCGTTTCGGCAATTTGTGACGGTTCCCGTACTGCGGCAATAGCCTACAATGCCGCCAACATAATATGCGCCCGTCACGCTCCCCAGATTCACGCAGTCAATCACCGACGCGCTGTCCCCCAGGTACGCCACAATCCCGCCGACATAGCCGCCGGTTCCCGTGACCGTCACATTGTTTACACAGTTCTCAATCACCGAGTCCCCGTCCGCCCGGTAGGCAATGGCGGCGGCATTGGAATTGCCCTGAATATTTCCGCTGGCAATTGTGACATTTTTGATCAGCGCGTCCTCCACTGTGTAGAACAGGCCCTTGTAGGAGGAGCCGGAGATGGTATAGAAGTCTGTAATCTTGTAGCCCTGGCCGTCAAAGGTGCCCCTGAATTGATAGGCTGTCGTGCCGATGGTCTGCCAGTACCGGGTCGCCGTTGTCCCGTCTGTGTTGGTCAGGCTGATGTCGTTTCCGAGGAGAATGGTCTTGCCCTCAAAGGTCACATTCTCGTCATTGACCAGCTCCGCAACCCCGGCCAGCTGCGCCGCGTTATCGAGTGTAAAGGTGTCAGACGAATCATCGTACCATGAGCTGTCGGCCAGGGTCACCCAGGTTTTGAGCTGAGTGGCGACGGTTGCGGTCAGCGTCACATCGCCTGTTCCGCTGACGACATACACTTTGTTATCCAGCTTTGTCGTCGTATTGGCCGCCGTCACCGTGGCCGTGCGGCTGTATTCCATCGTCTGATCCGAGAGCGTGACGCCGGTATCCACCGTGACCGTAACCGTGAGTTCATCGTTTTTATAGACGGTGTCACCATTTTGAACCTCATAATCGGTGACAGATTGAAATGTCCCGTCTATTTCCTGTACCCCATTTTTGGTAACCGTCATGGTGTACAGCGAATCGGTAGGGATGTAGATGGTTCTTGCCACCAGCTCCGTAAACACCGCGCTGACGGTCATATCCTCGAAAGCATAGTAGTAATCGCCCTCAATCGGCTGCCCATTCACCGTGTAGTAGTCCAGCGTGTACCCCTGTGCCGGGGTATTCGACAGCGTGATTCTCGTTCCGTAGGCCACACTGCCCGTATAGTCGGAAGAAACGGCGCCATTGGCCGCCGCGGCCACCGACACCGTAACGGTCTTGTCCCGATACACGGACGACTGCCAGTAGAGAACAGGATAACCGTCATTGACGGAATCCGCATCGGCCACGAATATATTCCCCTGGGTATTGATGGTCGTCAAAAACGCCGAATCCTTCAGCTGCTCGGCCGTCAGCACGCCTTCCCCCTGCGCAGCGGTTCGGTCGGCGGCCGTATAATAAGTACCGTTGACATACCCTGGCCCTTCTATGTACGCCACGCCGCCGTTGGTGGCAGCCCCCGCCAGCGTATAGCTGTTGCTGACAACGCCGCCGGAACGCAGGTTGCAGATGATGCCCCCGGCATAAGGGTCGGAGGGATTTGGCGTGACAACACTGCCCAGATTGTAGCAATTTTCAACGCTGCAATTGCTCTCCACATCCGCCGCGATGCCCCCCAGCCGGGCCTGCGAATAATTAGACGTGATAAAGCCAAGATTTATGCAATTGCGCACCGTGCCGCCGTTCCACAGGGACCCGATGATGCCCCCGGCCCCGTTCTTGCCGTTGTCATCGAAGATCGTACAGGCGTTGACGCAGTTCTCAATCAGCGGTGCGTCGCCCTCCGCGCCCTCCGTGTACCCCGTCTGTGCATCGTGATAGGTTTTGCCCGCGATTCCGCCGATGCTCCGGTAGGCGTATATGTATCCGGTGACACCCAGACTTCGGACCACCGCGCCGCTGTTGAGGATCCCGAACAGGCCCACATTGGACCAGCTGTCGTCGCTCCCGCCCTTAAAATACAGGTTGTGTATCGTGTGTCCGTTCCCCTCGAAGGTTCCGCTGAACCAGCTGTATTTCGTGACGTCGCCAGAGAGGGTGCTGTTGCCGCCGATGGTGGTCCACTGGTTGGCGTCCGCATCCGTGTATATCCCCTGCGTTACATCAACCTTCAGCGTGTCGTTGAGATAGATATCATCTGTCAGATGGATGGTCGTCCCCAGAAAGTGGGTCGTCCAGCTGTTGACCAGATAGGCCACGCCCGCGAGCTGGGCCGCGGTCTTGATTTCGAAGGTCGTCGCGCTCGCGTCATACCAGGAGATATCGTAGGTTCCCAGCCAGACCGTTGAAGGGTCGCTGACGGAGAATCCCGATGTCCCGCTGTTCCAGGTGACCTTGTACTCGTTTCCATTGACGGTCAGCACATGATCCTCACCCGACAAATAGAGGACATAGCTGTCACTCATGTTCATGGAGACCTGCGCATAGTCCGTATTGTCTACCCGCAGGCAGACGTCCTTACCCGTGGGCATGCCGCTGAAGGTCAGCGAATATACTCCAAAGTCCTCCGCGTACAGTTGTTCCGCCTCTTCCGTCTCCGCCGCCTGCGCCATGACGACGGGAGACATGAGGGTAAAGATCATTGTCAATACAAGCAGAAAGATGATTGGTCGTCTGTGGATCGTTTTCAATTTTGTCCTCCTTCAATATAGAAAAGATGGGATGACGCACCGTGTACCGGCGCGTCATCCCATCTTTTTACAGAATGTCCTCGATGATGCGCATGAAGATCTGCGCCGCCTGGGCGCGGGTGGCTGTATCCTTGGGCATGAGCTTGCCGTCCGAGCCGTTGATGATGCCCCTGTCCGTGGCCCAGGTCAGCGCGGTCACCGCCCAGCTGTCCGCCTCGTCCTTGTCGGGAAAGCCGCTGAAGGCGCCGGCGGAGGCCGTCATATCGCAGCCCTTGCTCGCCGCGTACTTGTAGAAGATGACCGCCATCTCCTGCCGGGTGATCGAATCGTTCGGTGAGAAGTTCCCGCCGCCCGTTCCGGCCACAAGACCCTCGTTATACGCCCACTGGACAAAGCCCGTGTACCACTGACCGTCCGCCACATCGTTAAACTCACATGTGCTGTAATCGGTGTTGCTCACGCCCTCGTACTTACCCAGCACCGTCACGAACATGGCCCGGCTCAACGCCGTATCCGGCTCCCAGGTCGTGGCCGAGGTGCCGGTGAAGAGGTTGTTGGCCACGGAATATTCCACCGCGTTCTTGTACCACAGGGATGTGTTCACATCTATGAACACGCCCAAATTCACGTCCGCCGTCAGGGTGATGGTCTCCAGACCCTTCAGCACCCCGTTCTCGACGGTGAAGCTACCGGTGGCGTCCTTGTAGCCCGGCATGGTTGCCGTGTAAGTATATGTCCCGTCCGCCAGGTCGTAGCTGCCGTCGGCGTTCGCCGTGATCATGGTGCCATCGCTGTCATACACCGTCACATCCGCACGCTTGGGATAGGTGGTGACGCTCACGGTATAGGTGTCCGGATTCTCGGTCTCCGCCTTGACAACCGTGATAGAGGTCACACATTTTGGCATGGTATCGACGCATTTTACATTGTTTGTCAGCTCCGCCTCGCTCTGTCCGTATATAAAGCGGTATGTGTTGAGTGTGTCGGTGACCATCGAGTCCAGCTCACCGCTGCTCAGGGCAATATTGCCCTTGAGGACGAGTATGGGCGTGCGCGCCGTTTTCTGCGTCGCCGCATTGCCGTTTTCGAAGATGTCGGCGTAGTAGAACCGCTCTGTTCCGATGAGATCGTCGTATGTATAGGTCAGGCTCATCCCGTCGGCGGCCGTGACGACCAGGCTGTCGCCGCTTGCAAACGTAAGGCCCGCGTCTTCCAGAAGCTCCAGAAGGCTGATCGCGGTGTCGGCGCGTCCGATGAGCGCCTCTGTCTCACTCGACCAGCCGCTGTAGGATACCGACGCACTTTCGGCAAGCCCCTCCATCTCCGCCCGGGAATACGCCTTCACAGCTTCTGACGATCCGTCCGGATTCTTGATGTTCACCGTCAAGTCGCTGTAGGTCTCCTCAAGGGACACCGTCACGTCATAGGCGGGCATGGTAAAGGTGTATTCGGCGTAGGTGCGCGCGCCGCTCACTGTTTTGACGCCGGATTCCACGGTGGCCACAGCCGCCTGGCTTTCGCCTTTTACAGTAACGCCGCTGAACGAGGTCGTCACCGCGCCGTCCTCTTTGGAGACGACGATTGTCACGCTCGCCCCTTCATTCACCCGGCCCCCGCTGTAATAAGTGGAGTCAACGCTTACGTTCCAGATCGCGTCGAGACCGGAGGGAAGCGTCAGGGCATGGGTATTGCCAGATGTAACCTCGTTCTCCAGCGTAATCGTGACAGTGACCGCTCTGGCGGGCATTGTGAAGACATAACTTCCGTCCCGCTCAGTAACCGTCAGCTTCGCGCCGGACGCGTCAACCGCAGTTACGGCTTTGAGCTGCTTTCCGGCTTCGATATTCGTGACGCTGACGGAAACCTCCGTGCCCGCTTCGGCAGAGCTGGCTGCTGTGACAGCGGCGGTTCCGCCGGCAACGCTGACGGTAATGCCGGAGGTGACAACCGGGGCCTCATTGCCCATCTGCCAGTAGAGAACAGGGTATCCACCGTTGATGCTGTCCGTATCCGCTGCAAAGGCACCGCCCAAATCGTTGAGCACTGACGCGCTCATGAGTTCCGCAGCCGTGCAGCCTGTAATATCCGCGGTGTCATAGGCCAGCGGATTGTTTTTATAAACGTCGCTCCAGAACACATAGCCGGCGTTGTCCGGATTCGCAATGGTCAGCGCTCCGTCGAGATAGAAGCAATTTTCATAGCTCATGGTGTTGCTGTCCGAGGCGTTGTTGCCGCCGGAGATGTTGCCGGTCATGTGGATATAGTTTGAGCCGGAAATCATGTTTGACGTGTTAAACGTCATGGTTCCCGTATTGTAGCAGTTTGTGACAGCGGTGCCGAGCGTGTGATTTTCCTCACAGCCCACAATGCCGCCGACCGCCCGGATATGGCCCCCGGACCAGTGTGCATCATAAAGGTCGCCGGTGTTGTAGCAGTTGGAAATCGTGCCGCTCTCCAGCTTTCCGGCGATGCCGCCGAGATAGACCTTGCCGAAGCTGATTCCGGTGATCTTGCCGCTGTTGTAGCACGCGTCAATGGTGACCTTGCCGAAACTGCCGCCAATGATTCCGCCGACATACTGATAGCCCGTCACAGAAGCCAAGTTGGCACACTCTGTGATCGAGGCGGTATAGCCGGACTCAATGCGGCCCACAATTCCCGCAACCCGTCCTGTGCTCCGCGCGGAGTCCGCCGCGCCGTTTGAGATCTTACCCTCATTGAAGCAGCCCGTGATCGTAAGATCGCCCACCGCGTCCGCAACGATTCCGCCGATACAGTTGCCCTCTCCGTACACAGACACTTGGTTTGTCACATTCTCAATGACGCCGCTCCCCAGGGCGACGACGCCTGCGGTGAAGTGGTTCCCTGTGACATCACCCGTAACCGTCAGGTTTTGGATGGTTCCGCTGGAATAGGCAAACAGCGCTACGCCGCCGTTTGCATCCTCAAGGGACAGATTCGAAATTGTGTGGCCGTCGCCGTCGAAGACGCCGGCAAACGGATTGCCCAGGGTATAGGCGCCAAGCTCCGTCCCAGTGGCAACAGTAACCGTGCCGATTGGCGTGAAGTCAATGTCGTTCAGATCAATATCCTCCGTCAGCACAAACGCCGAATTCGCGCCGCTGTGCCCCGCGTTTACCAACGCGCTCATGGCCACGAGGTCCGTGGCGGAGGAAATATAATAGGTCTGACCGTCCTCAAAAGAGGTCACCGCGTACCAATCGGTTTCCGCGGAAGGCTCGGCGACCTGGAATGCCAGGATCGGATAGCCGTCGTTGATTTCATTGGTATCCGCGGCAAAGGCGTCGTCCGTCCCGTTCAAGTCAGTCAGGAAGTCCGCCGTCTTCATGTCGGCGCTCGTCTTCAGAATGGCGCAGGAAGCCAACAAATCTTCAAAATAATCGCTATTATTTCCACCAATCAGTTCAACGGTGTAACAATTGATTAGCTTATTGGCCGTAGAAGAACCATAGCCCGTGCCGCAAATACCGCCCAAGCTTGTGGAACGCGAGTTGGCGTTCCCGGCGCTGATAAACACGCCGGTATTGTAGCAGTTTGTAACGACCGCAGAACTACCCAAATACGAGACGATGCCACCCGCACGGGCTGCTTTGGTACTGCTGCTGCCACCGATATAGATGCTGAATGTACCGGTATTGTAGCAGTTTGATATGTCGCTGACCGTATAGGCCGCGATACCGCCCACATAGGTGGTGCCGGCAAAGCCGGTGATCGTTCCGGTGTTCCCGCAGTTTTCAATGGGAGAGATGGTGGACCAGTTTCCACCCACGATTCCGCCCGCGTACTGGTAAGAATCCACGTCTCCGTGGTTCAGACAGTCTTTGACTGTCACAACATAGGTCGAACCGTTAATCAGGCCGAGAATCCCGCCCGTTCGTCCGCCGCTGGCGGAGTTGGCGCAGGTGATATCGGCGTTGTTGACGCACCCGGTGATGGCGGAATCGGTCATCGCGTTTCCGGCGATGCCGCCAATCGCACCCAGAGAGCTGGTTCCATCCTCCGCACCGCCGTTCGGCGTCGTACCGCCGTCGCCGAATACAATGGCGTTATTCGTGCAGTTTTCCACCGTGCCGCCATTCAGATAGGCAACCACGCCGCCGAGAACTGCCTTGCCGGTGATACAGCCGGAGGTGGTGACATTCTTGACCGTGCCCGTGACAACACCGAACAGGCCCTGAACCGTAGCCGTGTTCGCAGCGGAGGGATCGGTGGTCCCGGTATAAATGCCGCTGACGGTATGTCCCTGCCCGTCAAATGTCCCGGCAAATGGGGTTGAAGCGCTCAGAACGGTGTTGGAGGTCGCCGTCCCCGCACCGATGGGCGTCCAGATGTTGGCGCCGCTTTTAATATAATACTGGGTGGTGATGATGGCCCACAAGGCGCTTCCATAGCGGATGTCATCGTTTGAACCGTATTCCCCATCCGCATCCAGCGCAATGCTGTTCCCCAGCTTCACGGTCTTGCCCTCAAATGTGTTGCCCCCGTTGACAAGGGTGGCAAATCCCGCCAACTCCTCGGCGGTCGTGATGACAAACACTGTATCGTTGTTATCGTACCAGCTTGTATCCGTTGTGACCCCGTTCCATGCCGAGGAGTTCCCTTCCCCCTCCGCCGCGGCCGGAATGACGAGCGTTGATAAAATCATCGAAACAGATAATATGAATATCAGCGCTTTTTGCATGCTTTTTACTTTCAATTTAAATCTTCCTCCCATTTAATAATCTGATTGCTGCCCCTGAATATGAATCCGCTATTAAAACACGCTATCTTTGCGCGTTTTTAATTGCGGATTCGGATAAATTACCTTTTCACCTCTCTTTGCGGCTTTATTCCTGTACAGTTTTTTGAGCAAAAGAAAAACCAGGACGCTGAGAATCAGACGTCTGGCTTTATAACAATATAAATTGCAGCAAATCGCTGCAACAATACTCTGTCGTCTCCTTCTCAATTTGGAAGGCCAAGCAGTTTCCCGCCGGGCCCCGTGGGCAATGCCAGGCTCTGATGTCCTGGGCCGGCGGCCTTTAGACAACAGAGCACGGAGAATTATTCAATTTTCAGTGCTCAATTATTTTGTGTAATCAATTATAATACAGCACAGCATCATAATGATAACATATGGCTCGACAAAAGTCCACCCTTGTTTACATATAATCTTACCGGGCCAAACCCTGTCAAATGTGAAATGCCGATTCGGTTTATACCGAACGCAACTGTATCCTGATCAGAAGAAAATTCCCTTCAATATGTGCCGTGATTTTACCGCCCATTCGCTCTGTAAGCTCCCTTGTAATGGCAAGTCCCAACCCTGTGTTTTTCTTTGTGCGGGAGACATCCGACGTATAAAATCGTTCAAAGAAACGCTCTACATCCAAATGATTGATATCCGCTACGGAATTTTTAAAAATAATTGTCGGTTCATCCGCCTGTACCGTAATATGAAAATTGCCGTCGCCATGAACAAGTGCATTTTGGAGCAGGTTTTGCGCGATTCTTTTCAGCGCGTTCACATCGCAATAGGCATAGACCGCATTGTTCGGAATATCAATTTGCGGGACAATCTGTTTTGCAATAAAATCATCATAAAAGGTAGATATAACATCCATCAGTGGGTTACAGATATTCATTTTGTCCATATGAAATGCGGTATGCCCCTCCACGATTTGGGTAAATTCGAACAACTCATCCATCAATGCGGATAGTACCTTTAAGCGGGATTCAATAATGCAGAGATATTCCGCCCTTTTTGCCTCCGGCATTTTGTCTGATCCCATCATTTGAATATACCCCATTACAGAGGTCAGCGGCGTTCTCAAATCATGGGATATATTTGTAATCGCCCGACGCAATTCATCGTTTGCCTGTTCGCTTTTACGCTGGATCTCCTTTTGTTTTTCCAATATATCGTTGACCGATCGGGCCAATTTGGAAATATCTTTGTCAAAGGTAACGGTGGTAAGCTGTAAATTGGTGTTTGATTTACGAATTTGAGACAGTGTCTTGTCCAGCTCCCGGATATCCTTTTTCAGCATAAAAGAATAGGCGGCGGATATGACAAGCAACAGCGAAATGATCACAATAATTGCTGTCAGCATATCCGTCACCCCTTTCTCTTTCGTAACCGCTGATTAAAAATTACTTGATATCGCTCTTTCTGAATATCACGGTCCCTGCCGCAGTCCCGGCTATTATCCAGAACGCACACAGAAGAAGCGCCCGGATGATATCCCCTGACGGCAATTCGCTGAAACCGGCCATAAGGTTTATGTTTGTCACCAAATCGTAGTTAATAAGATTTTCCAGCTTTGGTGAAATCATGCCCAATATATAGAATATCATCGTGGGGCACAGTAAGAAAGCGAGAAACAACGCGGTTATAGAGGCGGTCTTCTTTGTCAGAAATACGATAAAAGTGCCCACGCAGGCAATTGCCAGCATCAATAGTGTTTGGATGCCGTAAACCTTCAGAACGCTTATGAGCCAGTCCATTGTAAAATTTCCGCCGAAGCCATGCCGTATTGTTGCGACGATCGTCGGCAAAACCAAATTAAGCACCTGGATGATGACTGCACAAACCAGAACTGGTATGAGCTTGGCAAAATAATATTTCGTGCGGGATACGCCGCGCGAAAGCACATTTTTAACGGCGCCCGACGAAAAATCCGTTCCGGCAAAACAAACGATCAGGGGAAGCAAAAAGTACACCAGATTGCCGCCAACGCCCGCCATTATAAATGGCGCCGTCATGCCGTCAGCCCTTGTAATTTCCGCCATTCCGTCGAGTGCGTTTGATACTATTTCAGCATCTGTTTCGCCTGAAATCGCACCTGTATTCACGCCAACAGTACCGGTTCCGGCAACAGCTTGAAGTATAATGAATGCAATCAGCGCGCCAAAAGTTATATAGAGCGCCTTGCCTCTGAAAATCCTGTATAAATCAGCTCTTATAATGTTTGACATTTTATTTTTCCCCCTCTACGATTGCTTTAAAGTAATCCTCAAGATTATCGCCTATTTCCTGTATGGAATTCACGCGCACGCCGCCGGAATTAAGCTGATAGGTTACCTCGGAGGGGTTGTCGAGATAGTCATATATGCGGATTTCGTTTTGTCCCACAGACTTGAAATTGGTGGTATTCAGCGCCGTTTCAATAATAACAGCTGCCTTCTCCATATCGTCCACAATAACGGAAAGACATCTTTGGCATTGCTCTGTAAGCCGGCTGTTTGTAATCTCCTTTACCAGCTTGCCATCATTGATGATCCCATACCTTGTGGCAATCTGTGAGAGCTCGGTTAAAATATGGCTTGACATGAGAATGGTAATTCCGTATTGTTCGTTTAAGTTTTTAATCGTTTCCCGCATTTCGATAATGCCGATCGGATCAAGCCCGTTTATGGGCTCATCCA
>Ga0153972_1000448_pt1 | contig 13124 bp, 15 predicted proteins | sample TSGA056MetaG_FD_104732 | JGI IMG/M metagenome (GOLD analysis project Ga0153972, IMG submission 104732) | Attine ant fungus gardens microbial communities from Georgia, USA - TSGA056 MetaG | ecosystem: Host-associated > Fungi > Mycelium > Unclassified | place: USA: Georgia, George L Smith State...
ACAACCTTGTGTTCCATATCCAAAATATCAAGATTCCAGCCGATTATAGTTTTCCTTCTATTTGAAACGATACTCGTACACATCGTGTTGCCTCCCTAAATTCTGTACATGCTTCAAAGCCGTCAATCCCCGGCATCATAATATCTAAGACGATAATATCCGGGGAATATTCGCGGCTCATATTAACAGCCTCTTTTCCTATTTCAACACCATTGTGAACATTGTCTGGCATGTGTGCATGTCTGCCCGGCTGGCGCGGTTCAATGGAAATTGAAGCCAAAGGACAAAGGCAGATCCCGCAATCCTAATGTGGGGCAAACAGAGCTTACGGAATTCTGTGGCGTAACCACGCAGTGCGAATCATAAGTCATCGTCAAGCGAAAGATTTAACGCTTCTGAGCGAGCTTTTTCGGGGATATAAAATGTTGTTTTGAAAAAGCCGTCCCAAATCGAAAGCCAAAATGCGGTGACTTCTTTTTGTCCGCCCCGAATGATTGTTGTTCTTTCATTTCGCTTATGCCTCATATTCTTATATTGTACGCTAAAGAACTTTTACCATGAACATTTCTTGCGGCTGCTCGAATGGCGTATGATCAAATAACATACCACCCTTATCTATATATCCGAGTTTTCTATAAAAATGTTGTGCCTGTTCATTAACCTGTGTTGATGTCATGACCATTTTATAACCAAGTTCGCGCATTTCGTTTTCCCAATGTAACAATGCCTGTTTGCCAAATCCATTTCTGCGATATGCTTCACCCAAAAAAATAAGTGTTAAGAACGGAATAATATCCAAAAACAAATTATATCTCATTACGCCTATGGGTTTATCGTCATCACTAATAACATAACCTCTTTTATCGCGAATTTTTAGCTTAAATTCACTTTCACTCAACTGTACATCATGAGCAATCCAAAATGATTTATCTTTTTCAGACACATACCGAATTTCAAACATTAAAACACCGTCCAATTCAAATTTCCTATAATTGTTTATTGCTATACCGCACAATAGGCGGCTATTTTAGGCATTACGTTCTTTATACTGATGCGCAAGATTACAGTTTTCTCAAAATCCACGTAACGCAGACAAGGCTGTCGTCTATATCGTCATACTCGTTCCGCTGATTGCGGATATATCCTTCGAAAATTGCTTTTTTGTCAGGATACCTCTCAATCAACTCGTTGGCTCTCGCGGTTATTGCCAACATGCCTGAATCGCTGTCGAGGTCACCCTCGCTGTGGCCGGAGGCGGTTTCAATCAATTCCAAACCCATCTCCTTGAATAAAGCCAGCCACTGTTGTTCAGGAAAATATGCGTCTTTGTTGTATCTAACATCTTCCCGTTTGCCTTCATCGGGAATATATCCTTCTTCAATCAGAATATAGCCACCCGGTTTCACTGTTGCTTTCAGTTTGTTCAGTGCTTCCGCTGCACCCCCCAATACGTCGGGACCAACCGCTCCGAAAACGACGCAATCATAATTCCTTTCCGTTTTGATCGCTTCGTTAATATCGTCAATCAGAAACTCGCACAAATCATCAACATTAAACTCTTTCGCCTTTTGCACAGCATACTCTATAAATTCAGGGATTAAATCAATCCCCTTTACTTTAACCCGAAGTTCCCCCGCTACTTTAACAGATACGGCTCCCTTGCCGCATGCCAAGTCCAATATTCTTGTCTTGTCCGATATGCTCACATACTTATTAATCAGATTCACCATTACATCAGGGTCACTTCCGAGTTCCCAAAAATCTTGAAGCAGATATGGCAAAAACGGCAGTAATTCTGTTGTTTCCCATGATAATGAACGGGCTAATTTTTCTTCGGTTTCTCGTGTTATATTCTTCATGTTTTGTTCCTCACTAATATAAAGTACAACATTACTCAAAAGCACATATCCATGCTTATAATCTAACAGATAACGTGGAATTTGTCAGTCCAATTCTAACAAATATTCACGGCTGTCGAAGAAATGAACGCCGTCAACATGGGGCGTGATGTCATCTCTGTCATAAACGAATCCCAGTTTCTCAATCACCTTAGCAGAGGCGAGATTTTCTTTTGCATGACCGCCAGCAACTTTCTTTATACCAAGATTTTTAACGGAGAATTGCAAAATATATCTCATGGCTTCGGTGGTATACCCACGATTCCAGTGCGTTTTCATGATGTTGTAGCCAACTTGAAACAATTGCCAGTCTTCTTCCCAAATCAGCCCGCCAGAGCCGAAAAGCTCACCTGTTTCTTTTAGCACAAAACCCCAGATGTAATTGTCATTAGAGACAATGTTGCCTGTGTCATCCTGCTTCCATTCAATTTCTTTTAGCCATTCTATCGTATCGTCAATAGAATGATGTGGGAGCCAACTAACATACTTTGCTACCTCCAAATCACCAGTCCAACCATTAAAAGCCATATCTGCATCGGCGAGGGTAAGCGGTCGGAGAATCAACCGTTCTGTTTTGATGATATTTGTCATCTTATTCACCTTTAAATTCTAATTTATCTTTCTGCCTATTCTATAAACAATGGGCTTCTGGCGTTTAAGTATATCTTAAACATAATTTCTTCAAGTCTAGTCTACAACATATTTCTATATTTTTCCACAAAATTATATAGTCATTAAATAACTTTTACAGAAATAATGCAAACAATTAACATGATTAACTCTCCCCGTACTCAATAAACGTTCTCTTAGTAGCGTACATAAACCACACAAAAAAGTGACCGCCCCGACAGGTGAAGTCACTTTTTGTGAAATAATCTAATTAAGGTTGGCCGTTTCCGGCAACACCGTTTTTCGATTCCGCATTTGTTGGCCACCCGGTTTCCTTGCTCCAACCGAACGGATACGTAAGCATGTGCCTATAATCTTCCATTTAATTCACTGATTTACTTGCTTTCCCACATCTGACATTCGATTGGTGTTTTATCGTCTCGCATACCCCTGAACACCGGATGACGAAAACTATCTTTCTCGGTCGGCATGGATTCCACTATGCATACCAACTCCGGTTGTAGCCATATGGCATTTTCGTTTCCGGGCGGGACGTAACCAAAGGGAGAACAATCTATTCTTACCGGTTCATGACTTAACAAATTTCTTAGGGTTACTCCGAGGGTAACATGTCCCCGGTATATCAATTCATCTCCCTTATACTGCCCTAGAATCAGGCTAGTCATACTCTTCTCTTTCTGGGTATAGCCGCAGATCACGCAATCATCTGATGCCATAACCTTGCACTTAACCCAGTCTTTGGTGCGTTTATCGAACCAGTACTTCCCTGTCCTCTTCTTGGCAACAATTCCTTCCAGATTCTTCGATTTTGCGATCTCGTATAAGTCTATACCATTCTGTTCAATATACCGGGAAAGACTTATGCGTTCATTTTCCAAGATCAAACGAGCAAGAATCTCTTTGCGGTTCATCAACTCAAGGTCATTAACCAATTTGTCCCGATGATAAATTACATCATAGGCCACGAACGACGCCGGATATTTGCCGGCGGCCAGTTTGATCTTAAACGGATCAGTCATCAGCGCCCGCCGCTGAATTTCATAAAAATCGGTAATCCCATCTTTAAGCACAAATAGTTCGCCGTCTAAAATACACTTCGCATCCACCTGTTTGTGGATCTGACTCAGTTCTGGAGCGTGCGGCAGCAACTTTTTGTTACGTTTATTCCGCAAATCGGTACCAGTGTTGTCCATATAAGCCAAACAGCGTATGCCGTCAAATTTAATCTCATAAATGTAATCAGGGGAATCGAAAGCTTCTGCCTGTTCGCCAATCAACATCGGCTTGATCACCTTTTCATCGAATATATCCATAAGCCTATGCAGTTCCTTTTTTGGAAAGCTCCACGCTCTTGATTAATGCCTCCATAAGATCAATAACATTATTCGGCGTGCTGGTATCTATATTGTCGATTTCCATCCCTTTAATTTTTGTCTCAATGGCTTCCCGAAGTCTGGCTTGATATTCATCGCGGTATGCGGCAATATCAAACTCCCTGGTCATCGATGATATAAGCATTTTTGCCATTTCAAGTTCTGCCTCTTCTACTTTCACTGCCGGGACTTCCGGCGCTTCTTGAATTTCCTCCTGGTAGAATAACGTCTTGGCAATTATGGAGTTATCCGTGGGGTATAGCACAATCAGTTGTTCTGTAGTTCCAATCACGGTCTTTCCGACTGCAACCTTTTCCTGACGAAGCATCGCTTGGCGAAGCAATTCAAACGCTTTCTCTGCCCCCTTATCCGGAGATATATAATAATTCTTTTCAAAATGAATCATATTAATATCGGACATTTTAGCAAACTGTACAACATGTATAGTCTTATCTTTCTTCGTTTTGATTTTCTCCAACTCTTCATTAGTGATTGTTATATACCGTCCCTTTTCAAATTCATACCCTTTTATTATATCATCGCTCTTAACCTCTTTATCGCAACTGGGACAATCCTCCAACATTAGCATTCCACGGAATCAGATTGTTTTTTCCCTTGCTACGCCGCCTCCCTTTTTAACTTTCCGGGCAGCTTCTGCAAGATTAGCTTGTACGCCTCATCGTCAAACAGCCAGTTTTCAAGTTCTTTTTCTTCGAGCAGCAAAGGCATACGGTCATGAACATCGGCGATTGAGTTATTAGCGGCTGTGGTAATAATAATAAACCGGTCATCTTTCCAAAATCCTGCCAAGTATAAAATTTTACTGGCCGGATTGGAAAAAGCAATTTTCTTTTTATTTTTATCCCATTCATAAAACCCAGCTGCAGGTATTACGCAACGACGGTTTACCACACTATTCTTAAACATTTTTTTATCAAGTACAGTCTCAGCCCTGGCATTTATCAATACACTCTTTTTAGATGTATCCCAGTGCCTAAATCCCCACACAAGATTGTCAAGCCCCATCTTCTCCTGCGCCTTTATAATCGGCACAATATTAGTTGGGAACACTTCTTTATACCCATTCAGCCGTATGTCAATATTCCGAATAATTCTCTGTATCTCCGCTGCCATTTCATCATCAATGTAATATCTACCACACATATCTATTCCTCCACTAAAAATAACTTCCATTTGCTTTCATCCGGGTAGTAGGCAAGTGTAAACTCTTTTTCTGTATCGTTGTTGACCGTTTGACAGACATATTTATGTGTTAAGATTCCCGCATACATTTTTTGTTCCGATTTTAGAACCCTTATATTATTTAGGGTACATATTTGGCCCTCTTCGTTTTCAAACTTAATTAAATGCGGAATACTCCGCCCTGTAGACGTAAACCAGCAGTCCACGGCAGCATCCCGCAATCGTCCCTTTATTGCCCGCTCCTTTGTTACTTCTATATTATGTTCAACAGGGAATGCCATTTAATCACTTCCTCTCATTTTACATCTATCTTCTTATAATCTACAACATGTTTCTCCCGGCTGATCCCGCCGGACATATGATCTATCTTTCCATTAACGAACGCCGCTCGTTTTATCGTATCCCTGCCGAACCGTTTCCTTATAGAATCTACTGTATTATCCAGTTTCTCCAACCGCCCATAATCTATACTATCAAACATATCAATCTGGCGCATATTCATATTGTCTTTTATGCGGCTTGTGTGGATACCCATATGCCTGATCGCATTTCCATTCCACAGATCATCAAACAGCCTGCATACAATTTTATGAATTTCTATTGTTATATTCGTAGCATTATTTAACGTGGCTTGGTGTCCGATATAGCTGAAATCATGATATTTTATTCCGACGCTTATAACTTCCGCCGTTACCTTATCTGCTCTTAGCCTTGTTGCCACCTTCTCGGCCAGTGCTAGTAATACCAGCTTTGCGATACCCGCGTCTGTCACATCGAACGCAATCGTTACAGAGTTCCCGTAACCCTTGTTTGCCGGACATTCTGACTCTACGATGCTGACATCCCGGCCATTGGCAAAATGCCAGATAACTTCACCGTGTTTTTTCATATGGTGGCGCAGTATCTCAGGATTAGATTGCGCTAATTGTCCAATTGTATATATTCCTAATTTGTGCAGATTTTTCACTGTGGCTCGGCCAACAAAAAATAGATCTCCGACTGGCAGCGGCCACATTTTAGCCTGAATTTCTTCTGGAAATAGCGTATGCACCCGGTTTGGTTTTTTGAAATCAGAGGCCATTTTAGCCAGCAGTTTATTCGAAGACACTCCTATATTTACGGTAAATCCGAGTTCGTTGTATATTTGATCTTTCAGATCAAATGCGGCCTGAATACAGTTCCCCCATAGGCCCTCTGTACCAGTCATATCTATAAACGCCTCATCAATCGAGTATTGTTCTACCTTATCCGAAAACTCATTTAGAATGCCCATGAACGCTGCGGAGCACTGTTCATAAAGGTTATAGTGCGGTGGCACTAGTAATAAATTAGGGCATTTCTGTTTCGCTTCCGTAATACTTTCACCGGTTTTTATGTTATATTTTTTTGCCGGGATCGACTTTGCCAGAATAATTCCGTGCCTCATACTCATATCACCACCAACCGCTGCTACTTCATTACGCAGATCAACCTTGCCGCCCAGATGTTCCAATCTATACACTGCTTCCCATGACAGGAATGCAGAATTTACATCGATATGAAATATTACCCTGCCCAAACATTTGTTCCTTCCCCCTTTTATTATATTATGCGAACATTCGTTCTTTTATTCAAGCGGTAATTAATTCCATGGAAAAGTTTATGTCGATAGAAAAGGGACATGACGATACCTCCTGATGATAGCCGATAGGATTAAATGACGTGCGGTATAGTCACGCTTTTGCGTGAACCCCTTTCCACGCTCCCCCATTTTCTTATTGACAATCGCTTATTTGTGGCATATACTATAAATGAATTATTCATTCATTGCGGGAGGGATACTATTGAACACGCGAATTAAAGCGATCACGGAGGCAGCAACACTTTTATTTTTACGACAGGGTTATGCAAGAACACAGATTAACCATATTGCAAAAGCTATCGGCTTTTCTGTCGGAACTATTTACCATGACTTTGTTGGGAAAAAAGAAATTATGCACTTCGTTTTGAAATGCACGATTGAGCCGGATTTTGCCGACCGGGAATTTAAAAGACCAATTACAGATGATTTATTCAGTAATGTGGAGAATGAAATTGTGACACTGCTGGATAAGACCCGCAATGATTTTGCGGTCCATTTAGAAAGCGACGCTGCTGATTATAGTTTTGAAGCTCTTATTTCAGACGCTTTTGATCTTCTTGCCAAGTATGCTGTTGGCTGTTTATTTATTGAAAAAAATCAGTTTGATTTTAAGTATTTAGCTGAAAGTTATAAAGTACATCGGAGTGACTTTTTTGATATGATGAAACGATACTTGAATATCTTTGTCGAAAAAGGTACTGTCCGGCCATTGGAACATCTTGATTTATCAACCATGATGATAATTGAAATATTATCTTGGTGGGCTATGGATAGGCGGTATACTTCCTTTGTAACAACCGATATACCATTGGAATTGGCAAAAGAGATATGTATGGAGAATATCGTATCTGCATACAAGAAATAAAAATTAGCAGGGCAAAACAGCCCTCTAATTTTTGCCCAATAAGTAAATGAATTATTCATTTACATTCGAAAGTGAGGAAATATCATGATGAATCTTAAAAAGTTAATTACACTCTGCATGGCAATAATCCTTTGTCTATCAGCATTGACTGGTTGCTCCAATTCTAAAACCCCGCAAATGGCAAATGAACTTCGCTTTTCGCTGGATACTGTATCGGAGCTGACCATTTCCTATGATGAAGAAACGCTTACTTTCTTTGCAAGTGATCGTGACGACCTTGTAATAAAAGAATACATGACGAAAAACAAAAGCAGCTATTATGCAAAAGTGACCGCGCTTAACAATAGTATCCATATCAGCGAGGGAGATAAGCCGTTTTCCAAAGATGGATTTTCACGATATATTGAAGTTTACTTACCCGCAGCTTACCGGGATAACCTAACGGTCACCACAACGAACGGCAAAATAGATTTTTCAGGTATAGATTTGGAATTGTCCTCGCTCCGGGTTGACAGCACATTAGGAGTCGTCAAATTAGATAATGCGCTTGCTTCTGATATTCACTTATCTTCCACAAGTGGAACATTGGATTTAGGCAATATACAGGCCGGTCAAATTAAACTGGAAACGACCAGCGGCAGCGTTACTTGTGCTGAACTGAATGGATATGTGACGTATACCTCCACAAGCGGGGACGCTGATATAAAATCCGCTATTGGCTCCGGCAGCTACACGGCTAACAATTCCGGCAAGTTGAATGTGGTCTATACCGAGGTAGACGGCGACCTGTCATTCTTCAATAAAAATGACAACATCCTACTGACCCTGCCATCAGATTTGGAATTTATTTTTGAGGCTACAACCAAAAACGGCTCGATCTCTATTGACTTTCAGCAAGACGTTACTATTAACGGGCGCACGACAAGCGGGATTGTAGGCGATAATCCGACAGTGACCATCAAGGTAGAGACAAACAATGGGGATATAAAGGTGACGAAATGAAACAACGCTCTTTCCTTGTGATTTTGTTGCCAATTATCGTATTGGCTTGCGCTGCTCTGTATTGGGGCGGCGACTATACCAGCTATAACCTTGTATACATTTTTTGCTTTGTATTCCTGTTCTTCTTTGCGGTGTTTTCATCCTCTACCGTATGGCAAAAGGTTATTCAGGTAGTCGTATACGCCCTTATCATGGTGGCGCAAATCCTTATCAATACCTTTTTAGTCCGGCCCGTGGATGGAAACGGCTTGACTTATTATCTATGCCGTCTATTGGGACTGCTTATAGTGTTTATCCCCTTTTTAATAGAGCGTTGCTTCTTTTACAGACGTATTGATAATTCCCCTGCCCCTATACCAGGGGAACATTCTGTTTTGTCTTATTCGTTATTGCTTTATGACAAGGACACGATTGTTTCTAACATGGAAAGAGTGAAAAAAGCTGGGGATGTATTATCAAAAGTCCGTTTGGAGGAAATTATACAAGACTTGCCCCGGCACAGTTCCTTTTCTTATGTAAACAACGGCAGTCTGACAGACGAGTATTTTCAAAAAGCCTACTCCACGCTGGATGACGGCTATATTTACCTCGTTGTTACCAAAACGAAAACTGCGCCAAGTGAGGTTATAGGACTTTTCACAAATAAGCAGTACAATCACGTTTCTATTTCATTCGATAAGGAATTGCATACTGCAATCAGCTATAACGGGGGCGAGAAGGTAACACCCCCCGGTCTTAATCCTGACTTACTGGAACGGCTAACGAAAAATAACGGTTCGGCGGTCATAGTCTATCGGCTTCGGGCGACTTGTGAGCAAAAACGTATCATTCTTGACAAAGTACGTCAAATCAATACAGAGGGCAGCGCCTATAACCTTTTAGGATTAGTGGTTAAGCATTCATACCAGCCGAATATTATGTTTTGCTCACAGTTTGTATATACCATGTTGAAAACCGCATATCTAAATTATTTTGATATGCTCGCTGCTAATGTTAAGCCTACAGACTTTGTTGAGTTAGATTATTATAGAAAGCTGGAATTTGCTTATGAAATTAACTTCAACGAAGCAAGTTCAAGCCGTGAGGGAATGTTATGAAAGAGAAATCTAGCAGACGGATGATTATATTGCCCGTTCTGTTCCTTGCCCTTGTAGTGGGCATAACGTTGGTCTACCTCCCATATATTACCCGGTTGTCGGAGCCTGACGTTCAGGCCGAGTTCAAAGAATGGGTTATTTTCATTCCGGGTACTCCAAAAAATATGTTGACCTATGTGGTGGGTGTTAGTGAAATAAAGCCGGAAAAACTATGCGGCAAGGCAAATGGGAAATATCCATCGTACTCCCCGGTTGCTGCGGTATCAGATAGTGTGTTTTGCAATCCCAATTCCGAAATCCACTCTTTTACTTGTTCCTCTGCGTTACCAACATCATTTCCGGGAATCGACAGAGCATTATCCGTTTTTACAATCGAGTTAGGACAAAGTTCCTCTATACTTGAAAGGCTTCCTGCACCACTGGAGCTTCCATTGTGCGTGAAAAACGGTATAATTGTTTTGCCGGAAAGATCATATTCTTCAAGAAAAGTCCATACCGGCATCGGCAAGTCATACCACCAAATCGGGAAACCCATCAATATGACATCATATTCGGCCATAACCTCTTTTTCAATATGAGAGGAAAGCGGTGGACGGGTGCCATCATTCAGTTCGTTCTGTGCACGGGTAGCACAGCCGTCAAAATCCTCGGCATACGGTGTTTCGGGGACAATTCTGAAAAGCTCACCGCCGATCTGAGCCTGAACTATATCCGCAAGCTGATCTGTGTTCCCCGACCACGAAAAATATGCTATCAGCACCTTGCTTTCGCCGCTTATCGGCGGATTCATTTCTGAATTGCTGTCCGGTGTTTCTGTCCCGCCTTGTTCGGAGCAACCGACACAGAGCAATATCATAATACAGGCAAGAAACAAAGACATAATTTTTTCAAGACCTTTTTGCATTTTGTTTCTCCTTTATGTTTGATCCTAATCTTTTCATAATGTGTGTGAGAACTGCAAAACTCATAGATATGGTAAAGGTTTTAAACAGGTACAAAAGTACGGTTTTGTCATAATCGAACCACTTGTATTCTGTAAGTAAAAATAGTTCTTCCCACAGTTTCCTTTCGATAAATACAGATATACCGTATATGGCTATGATTAAGGCTATGGTATAAAAAATAATTCGGAGTGTTTTTACCGTTTTAGGTGTGCTGATATGTAATCCGAGATGAACGCTCATAAGCACAAATCCCCATGCGGTGCAGAGCATATGAAGTTCTCTGCCGATTTCGATCCCCGGCAGGCGAATGTTACGAAATACAACGCCTGAAATCATAAGAGAACTGATAAGGCATCCCAAAACGGCAAGGAACAAAAGCATATTTACTGTCATTTGTACCGTCCGCAGTATCGTATATTTCCCCTTGAATAACGCTTTGTACCATCTGTAATTCAGAATATTATGCAAGATGAAACACACAAACAAACCAATACCGAACCATTCATGAAGGGCAGCAGAGGTTAAATGCACTCCCATAAGCAATAAAAACAGCAGGTACATTACCAGATCAAGGGCGAGTTTAAAATATTTTTGGGTTGACATTATACTTTCATTCCCATTTCGTAAGCCTCGGTCATAGCTTTTGTATCGGCTACTTTGCCTTTTTCATATACGCCTGTTCCGTAAATAATACCCATTTCTTTTGCACCCTCTACACATTCAGCGTATCCTCTGAAACAGGCAAGGGTGGTCTCCATCGACTCGGCTTCATTATCGGCTGCGGTCATGATGTAATAGAACTCCTTGTTTTTCACTTCCAACCAGCGGGCAACCGTTCTGTCGATCAGCGCCTTTAACTGCGCGTTAACGGAATAGAAATATACGGGACTTGCCAGAACGATAACATCAACGTCAATCATTTTTTGCAAAACTTCTGCCATGTCGTCCTTGACGGCACATGCACCACCGCTTGTTTTACAGTAATAGCAAGCGGTACAAAAACCGATTTTCTTCTCTGATACACGGATTTTTTCGACCTCATTGCCTCTTTCTTTTGCGCCTTTCATAAATTCATCGCAAAGAATATCTGAGTTGCCGCCTTTGCGCGGGCTTCCCGATATAATCAACACTTTTTTCATACTCATTGAAATCCTTTCATTTATGTTGTTTTTAAAAGCCTCTGATAACCGCTTATGACTTTAGTGCCGCTCCATCTTGAAATGCAGCTTGCAACTTTGAGGTGTCGATGACCCCTTCCTCACCCAAGTGGCCCCCTCATTATTTCTGATTATTAGAAGCAATGATTTCCTGCAATGCAATATGTTCATTGCGGTATCGTGCTTCAGGGTTTTTATCTGCTCTGCGCATAGTAATGGCTTTGTTCGGACAGTTTTGTGCGCATGCAAGACAGAACGCACAAGTATTTTCTCTACGGTCTGCCTTGTTACTTTCTACAAAGAATAATCCCAGCGGACAGACTTTCGCACATATCCCGCAGCCGACACAGCGATTTGTAACTGTAATTTGTTCACCATTGTTGAAAGAAGGCATTATCTTGTTAAATTGCATAAAAACAGCATGCCCAACACGTTCTTTTAAGGTAAGCTCCGGGATCTCTTTCTTGCGTTCAGCAATATCATGAATTGCAGCCGCAATTTGTTCATCAACTTGCTTATCAATTGCCGTCTGATCGTTCATATCAAAAACCGGCAAATAATTATCTACCATCAGGATCGTGCGTATGTAGTCTATTTTTATACCGCACTTATTGCGGACAATTTTCTCCGTAAATCCAGCAGCGCCGCCATGATGGTTTCCATAAGTCAGAATCATATACAAATATTCTGTTTTAAACCTGGCTTTCTCCATAAAATCAACGACTAGTTGCGGAAGTCTGTTGCAGAACACAGGGCAAACAATTCCAATTGTCTCGTCTTCAAATTCCAGATTTTCAGAATGCGTAACCTGGGGGATACTGATAATATCTGTATTTAGCTTTTTTGCGACATACAAACTATTGCCTGTAGCAGTGAAATAAAATACCATAAATGTCATCTCCTTACTGTACAATTTCCACAACCAATCCCTTTCAGCCAGCGGTCAATATTCTCCCCTGTCGGAGTGTCTGTACCGGACGCGTTGGATGCCCCGGAAGCTTCCTCTGAATTATTATTCGTTTCCGAATTTACGGGCGGCTGCGTTTCGTTGCCTCTCGTTTCGGTGTTTCCGCAGGCGGCAAGGGCTAATGTGAGGATGCCGCAAAGCATAGTACAAAGTGTTTTAATATAATTCAGCTTTTCTTTTCTTCGGCGCTATTCTGCTGTTTTTTACGTTCTTCCACCATTTTTACAAACCATTCAACTATATTGGGGTCTGTATGAGAGAAAAAGGAACTCGTGTTTTTGTCGAGGGCGGCAATCTCTGCCATATCCTCGGCGGTCAGTTCAAAATCAAAGACATTAAGGTTCTCTTCCATTCTCTCGATGTGGGT
>Ga0153972_1000451_pt1 | contig 13023 bp, 11 predicted proteins | sample TSGA056MetaG_FD_104732 | JGI IMG/M metagenome (GOLD analysis project Ga0153972, IMG submission 104732) | Attine ant fungus gardens microbial communities from Georgia, USA - TSGA056 MetaG | ecosystem: Host-associated > Fungi > Mycelium > Unclassified | place: USA: Georgia, George L Smith State...
AATTCGTTGCAGCCAAACCGTATAAAATGGACTGGCTGCTTTTTTATGTGAAGGAGGCATTAGATTTGGCGAGAAAAATTGAATATATATCCATGCTGGCAGAGGAGACTGCCAAAGAGATTGCATAAGCGAGGAAAATAGATATGGGAAAAGAACAAAAAGTATGTGTAATTACTGGTGGTGGAAGTGGAATGGGATTGGCTACAGCAAGTATTATGGGGAAAACTCATTATGTAATTATCTGTGGACGCACAGTAAAAAAACTGGAAGATGCAATTAATAATTTGAAATCAAAAGGTATCGAATGTGAAGCTTATGCCTGTGATGTTTCGGATAGGGAGTCTGTTCGTAAGCTTGCGCAGCATGCAAAAAAAAGTGGTAATGTCCAGGCAGTCATTCATGCTGCCGGTATGAGTCCGCACATGGGAGATGCAAAGAAAATCATGGAAACAAATGCTCTGGGTACAATTTATATGAATATGGAGTTTGTTAAAGTAATGGAGGCAGGTTCATGTATTATTGATGTTTCGTCCATGTCGGCTTACCTCACGCCATCCATTATTATGCCAAAACGTTTATATAAATATAGTTTAGAAGATGAATCACTCTTTTTAAAAAAGGTGATGAAACATATCAATATTTTTCCGAAGAGTGTTCGTTCAGGAGTTTCTTATGGCATCTCAAAACATTTTGCAATCTGGTATTCAAAGAAATCCGCCCTTCTATATGGAGATAAAGGAATACGAGTAGTTTGTGTATCACCAGGAAACTTTGAAACTCCAATGGGAAAACTGGAGGAGGAAGAAGCCAGTAAATTTACGAAACATGCAGCGATTAAACGTTTCGGGAATTCAGAAGAGATAGCTTTTCTGTTTTCTGCTATCGTGGATGAAAGGAATAGTTATCTGACTGGCCTTGACATACTTTGTGATGGTGGATTAGTGACTTCAGGGGTGGGTGCGATGACACGATAAAAATAGAATTAGAAAAAACAGCACCCAAAGATATTATCTCTGGATGCTGTAAAAATTCTGATAATTGTGATTGGATGAATCAAATGCTATGGGAGCAATAAACTCAAGGCTATTTTAGTGCTTAGTGTACTTTCTTCGGTAATCAGATGGTGTGCAGCCATATTCATGCTCGAATAAGCTATAAAAATGGGTTCGGTTTATAAAGCCAAGCTGTTTGCATATCTCATGTATGTGTTGGTCGGTGTTACACAATACATGGGCGGCTTGCTGCATACAAATCATTCTGTTGTATTCTGGGATTGTGTACCCGTAATGTTTTTTGAATATTCGATTGATATGCTCGCTGTTATAGTTTAGTCTTTCAGCTATTTGAAGCTTGGTTGTTTTCCGCTTATTTTTGTCTAAGAGCTGCTTTGCTGAAAAAGCAAGTGAAAAACCTTCATCAGAGCCAAGGTCAACATATTCAGTTTCATAATGTTGTGGGTCGGTCAGAGTACAGAACAGGCGATAAAGCAACCCACGAATAAATAGTTGGTAGCCCGGCTGCTTGCTTTCAAATTCTCTGCGGATATCCTCAATTAGCCTGTGCGATGGTGGTATTATTGCTTGGTTTGTGTATCTGAAAGCAGTAAAATCCTTGTTCTGTTGAAAGGTATCTCTCAGCCCTTTACTGAAAATTTTTGTTAATATTGAAAAATGCTGTAGGCTTATACCTTCTTGCTGCGGCCAGTTCGATATGTATGCAGGTGACAGAGCTAAATAGAACACTTTCCCTTCGGGTTTAAAATACTCCGAATGGCGGACAGAACGATTCAAAATACATACATCCCATTTGTTAAATTCACACAACTGAGATTCGACCTGCATTTCAAATTGGTCTGAAGCTATTAAGATTAATTCAAAATAATCATGCTTATGCAATTTGCTTTTGAGAGGTGAAAGCAAATCGAGGTTAGAATTAAAGTCTATTGATGTGGCATGATGGTAGCTGTATGAGCGTCTATGCCCTTTTCCCTGAGAAGGGAAATAGACTTCCTGTAGTTCAACAGGATTATTGCTTACAATTACATCCGGTATCCCCTCACTATAAAACTTATCTGGTAATTTTATACCGAAACCGGATGCATTTTCAATTTCAATATAGTCATTAAGCTGGTTTTCCATGACATCCTCCAAGAAGTATCAAAACAATACATAATTATTTAAATGATAATAAAATGATACATCAGTTTTGTTATAATGTCTATAAGAGTATAGATTATTTTTTAAATTTAATTAAATATGTACTAGAGGAGGCGATTTATTTTTGGTTTTTTATTCAGTTTGTATTTTAGGAGGTGATTTACATGGCAGTACGTCACGGTATATCTAAAATGAACTCAAGTAGCGTACTGGCGATAGCGAATACAGAATAAACTTTCACTTGACTGACTGTACATCAATTATTTCATGGGTACTACAAAAACGATTCAACATGTGTCCATGCGGAGACACATAAAATACTCCGTAAATTTTATACGAGGAGCAAATCGTGATGGAAAAAACAGAAAAAACCAGAGAAGCATCATCAGACAAACTTAAAATAGGAAGTTTATTAGGCTACGGTTTAGGTGATACCGGTATGTTAGTCGGCTGGACATTTTTGAGTTCCTTTATCACCTATTTTATGACAAACTATGTTGGCATAGCAGCTGGCATTGTCGGTACTGTCATTCTGGCATCCCGCTTGATGGATGCTGTAAGTGATGTAGTGGTAGGTAGTGCGGTGGATCGAACAAAAAGCCGTTTCGGTAAGGCGCGCCCCTGGATGCTGTATGGTGCATTGCCTCTGACCATATGCTTCGCCTTGCTTTATGTTGTTCCTGATATCGGGAATACCGGCAAGCTCTTGTGGTTCATCATTTTTTACAATCTTACTGTCACAGTATTTTATACCGCAGTTAATGTTCCCTTCAACTCGCTTACCCCACTCATGACCCGTGATCCGTCCAGTCGTGTAAATTGCGGCGTGGTTCGAATGCTGATGGGAATTTTCGCCGCTATGGCTGTCAGTTTATTGACGATGCCCATGATTAACGCAATGGGTGGTGACAAAGGTGCTTGGAGAATCTGGGCAGTTATAATAGGTATTTTCATGGGTATATGCATCCTTTTATGCTTTTTGTTTACCAAGGAGCGATATGGCGAAGATCCGCAAGCCATAAAAAAAGAACCACTGTCTTTAAGCAAATCCTATAAAAGCCTGCTTGGCAACAAATACTGGGTCATTTTAACCATCGCACTGATACTAACCTATGCACTGCAAGGAGTATTGCAGGGTGTTAACATCTACTACTTCAAGTACATAATTGGCGATGAAAATCTGGTAGGGCTTGCGTCAATGGCTCAGTCATTGCCCATGCTCATAATGCTGTTTTTGACACCATTGTTTGCTAAAAAGGTCAGTAAAGTAAATCTGGCTCGTTTTTCTTGTGTGGGAGGCGTGCTTACGGCGATTATAATGCTGATTAATCCTGCAAGCTTAGGTATTGTGATTGTCAAATCGGTATTACAGGGCGCATTTATGGCTCCATTTGCAGCTGTCAACTATGCCATGATAGCGGATGTTGCCGACTACGGTTACTGGAAAAGTGGAGTTAAGTGCGAAGGACTTGTAAACAGTGCAGCAAGTTTTGGCACTAAGATTGGAACCGGTCTTGGTGTCGGTATGGTTGGGTGGTTTCTGTCCTTTGGCGGGTTTAACGCTGAACTTCCATCACAACCTGATTCGGCAATATTTGTACTCAAATTTATGATGATTGGTATTCCGATAATTTTTTCATTGATTCAATTTGTTACGCTGCATTTCTATAAGCTTGATAAAGAATATCCTGCTATATTAGCTGAGATTGAGCAGCGGGAAGCAAGTAAATAGTTAACTTAGGATTTACTGATAGCAAAACGGATGCTTCAAAAAATTACAATAATAAAAATAGGAGAATAATATTATGTTAGTCAAATTCAATTTTCTTTCACAGGCCTTAATGAAACAAACAAATGTAACGATGATCCTCCCAACATGGACTGTACTTGATGATGTTAATGGGAAAGCCAAAAGTTATATCCCTGGCGCAAAATTTCAAACTATGTATTTATTTCATGGCGGAACCGGGGATGATTCCGATTATGTAAATTTTTCTAATATAGTACGATACGCTGAAGATCACAAGATGGCCGTAATTATGCCATGCGGATACAATTCAGGATATGAAGATGTCAACGTAGATGCCTTTCCATGGCCAAGCCGCTATTGGGAGTATGTTTTTGAAGAATTGCCACGCGTTTGTGCATCTATGTTTCCAATATCCACGAGACGTGAGGATACATTTGTAGCGGGGCTTTCCATGGGTGCTATGGCAGCAACAAAGTGGGCAGTTTATGGTCCTGAGCGTTGCAGTGCAGCGTTATTGATGTCAGGTGGTGGATTGGAAACTAATAAAATCATGAATGTAGTCAGCCAATTTAATAATGGCAGGACAGATTTCACTATTGATGAAGATATGCTGGCTGCACAAGGGATAAAATTGGTTGACACAGAAAATGAGCTATACCGAACGGCAAAACGAAATGCAGATGAAGGTAAAAGCCTGCCAAAGATTATTATGACATGTGGTGGAGATGATTTTATGCGTTCATTCGTATATATTTGTCGAGACCTGCTGAAAGGATATGGCTATGATGTTATGTATGAAGAGGTTCCTGGTTATACGCACGAATGGGATTTTTGGGATTTGTCCCTACGCAAAGCATTCAATGAGTGGCTACCAATCCGCCATGATGTTATTTTAAAGTGAATGTGAACGGATAGTATTCCTGAAGAACGAAAAGTGAAAGGAATTAATGATTAGAAATATTAAAACAGTACATAGCTATTCATCTAATAATGATAATAATAGTAATGAAGAGCGCAAGGCGGAAAGGAAGTGTCCAAAAATGAATAAACTATCAAGTTTAATTAGTAACCGGGTGTATCCACCTTATCCTGAATATCCGTATTCACCTCCAATCACGGGATTGTTTCACAACCAGACACCACGGGATGTGACTATTTCGGGACAGTATACAGTGTATATTCCTGACAATTTCGAGCATTGTTCCCCTGCAATTTTGATTGTGCCACCAGACAACACAAGCGCACAGTCGTTTTGGGAAGGCGAGATAGGGCAGAGTTGGATGGAGGTGTCTGATATTTATGGGATTGCCATTACCGTAGCAGAACCTTATGAAGCCGGAGAATGGAACCTTGGAAATGTTGTGATGATGCGTGACGATGAGGCCTATATATATGGGATTGTTGATACCATAAGACAAAAATTTGCATATATTCCAGCGGCATTTAATCTTGATGAGAGGTCATTGTATCTGGTAGGCTATGAGCAAGGAGGTAGTGCGGCCCATAAGTTGGCGATGACGTGGCCACAGCTTTTCGGTGGGCTGGCGAGTGTAGATGGAAGCGACGTTTCTGAAGCAATTATTTCTTCGTTTGGGAATAGGTTTTCATTTCCTTTTATTGCAGGGCAAAACTCAGATGGACGCGAAGGTATTGGTTTAGCCAATAATAGTATTCCTTTACCTGTCTGGATGATTGCCACAACGGATGCTTCTGTTAACAGCGAGGCTGTGAAAAACCATTGGATTGCCGCAGCCGATGCGCTGGAAGATGTTCCAAACGACTATGCCCAAGAGGTCTATTTGAACGGCGCTACCCGGATATGGCTAACTACTGCGGAAAACGGTAGCACTATCTCCCCGGAGACCATTTACAGCAGGTTCTTCGTTGAAGCGTTACGTTACACGAATACGCCCGGCGGAGTATTGGAATGGCGTATCAGTATTGAGAACCAAGATGGAAAAGGGTTTTTCTTTACGGAAACGGAAATAGATGGCTTCCTTCGCAGATGGCTGACATATATTCCGTCATCTTACGACGAAAGCAAGGAATATCCCTTGATAGTTGGTATGCATGGTGGTTCCAACGATGCGGCAGCATTCGTAGGAGATTCCATGTGGCATAATGCAGCGGAGAAGTACGGGCTTATCATTGTGTTTCCTAATGCTTTTCCAAGCGCATATTCCGCATTTAACTGGATACCCACACCGGTTTGGAATCAAGGAATTCCGGCACCGACTGATCCGGCAGATGATGTGACATTCATTAAGGAAGTGATTACAAGAACGAAGCAGAATTATAGTATAGATGCAAGCCGGGTATATGCAACGGGGCATTCCAGTGGAGGGGGCATGACATGGCGCCTTGGGCTTGTAGCACCCGAGTATTTTACCGCCATTGCTCCTGCCGGCTATACCGTGTCCGCTACACCCACCTATCAGGGCATACCGGATTCTGATGTTATCCCACTTGAAGTTCCTCTCCCTGTCTGGGTATTTATGGGGAGGTATGACCAGGTAGGCGCGGATGAGTTTAGGGGAGGGAATTGGAATGACCTCTGCCTGAATTATTGGGCTGGACGCAACGGATTCAATCATTCCGTTCTGAACACAGAATTTGATGGAACGGGGCGTTATTTTACCCGTAACTGGACGAACGGAAGTGATGACATTCCCTTGTTCCGCTATACTTCTGTGGCAGAGCTTCCACATATCTATACACCTTATATGTGTGATCTTTTATGGCAGGAATTTTTCGGGAAGATTACTATGGATTTAGATGGGAAGAGATATTATGATGGCCATGAGATTGTTAGAGGGTAAAGTTGCTTAGTTTACTGGAATCAGTTTTCCAGAATCAAATCAATCGGCTCCACTGTTCGTTTTTATTAATCTATTGACTTGTATCTGGGTCTTGCGACGATGGTATTATGTATATCATGTTGACATTCTTATTTATAAGACGTATTACTTTTGAATAGCGCAAATGGAGAACTCTCCATTTGCGCTATTCGATTAACATTAATGATGCTTTTTTTGAGGTTATAACAGAGGGAGGATGTGTAATAGATACCGCATCCATGTCTGCCTATTTGACACCACAGTTTTTAATGCAAAAAAAAGTTATGCGTTCTGTACAATCAAGCGGTTGGGAAACCAGAAGAAATTTCCTAACAGTTTTTTCTGGAAGCGATTTATGATAACCCAGGAATATCACCTCAGTGAGAGGATACAACTTGGATGAACGATGGCTGGAACTATTTTGTAATCAGTCAGCAGAAAGGCTCTCATGGTCCATGGCCAGTATCCAAGGGGCTTCCTACATTAGAAGAACATAGAGAGATGCCTATTGAATGCAGATATGCCATCTGGTAGCTCTTGGAGACGTAGATAAAATCATAGTTGGCAATGTTTTTGCAAGCGATGATGAATTAAAGAGCATTAAGGAAATTATTGATTTTATCTGTGGGTGCATGTGAGCGAGGAGTCTAGGAGTGACTTTCTGGGATAATACAGAACTGTTCTTGACTATTGGTTGTGATGAAAGGATTTAGGCTCCATAGAACCGGCAAGTACAGAAAAACAGATCGGAAGATAAAACACATACATGTAATTAATAAAACTGAAACAAAAGTCAAACATAACACAAACAATGAAATATTATTCTCTTATCATCAGGTGAAACACAAGATATTCAAAATATTAAAAAGAAAGGGAGAAAGAAAATCATGGCAAAATCAAAATTGGTAAAGGCAAATGAAAAAATTGCAGAAAAAGTAGTTGGAGGTTACAAAAAAAATTGAGGAAGTCACTGTTGGCGAATTTAATAAAATCGCAGATAAGTTTGTTGATAATTATCTGACGAAGGAAGGCGAAACTGTGGAAGAGGCAAGAGAAAGACTTGCAGGGGAAGAAAATGAAAGAAAAGCCAGGGGAGAACCTATGGAAGCCAAAGATACCGGGGCTGCGGCTGCGATATAAAATTTTACTGTATTTTTTCATGGTTTTGTTTGTTATACTTTCTTTGATTAGTGTTGTATGTAATTGTTTCCCCTATCCCATGGAAATGGCATGTTATGTATTGGCAGCCGGTACGTTGTTTTCAGGCTGCTATTATCTGATATCTGATGTACAGTATGGAATAAAAGAAATTATACAGCCACAAATTGCCGGGAATCCGTATGCCAACAGGATAGCGGCAGATTACAGGCTGCGGACGTTTGTATTTGCTGTGCCGGGATTAGCAGGTAATGTGATATTTGCTGTTTTTAATGGGGTAACCGGGGCAATCTATCTTTGATTGTGCTGGGAATGGCATACAGGGGATCTGTTCGTTGAAAAAAATGAAATTAGGGGAATGTCAGGAGGAATCAAGATGATTACAATACTTGTAGTGGAAGATGATAAAAAACTGAATCAGATCGTCTGTACCTATTTGAATGATAGCGGTTTTTTGGCAAAAGGGTGTCTGAATGCAAATGAAGCTTATGATGAAATGTATAATAACCTGTATGAATTGATTATTTCAGATATTATGATGCCGGGGATTGATGGCTTTGAATTTGCCCGGACGGTCCGGCAGGTGAACAAAACTATTCCAATCTTATTTATGTCAGCAAAGGATGACCTGCCGTCAAAACAGAAAGGGTTTCAGCTGGGGATTGACGATTACATGGTCAAGCCCATAGAACTGGATGAACTCCTGCTTCGGGTAAGGGCGCTGTTGCGCAGGGCAAACATTGAGATGGAAAGAAAAATCAAAGTAGGAAACCTGGAGCTGGATGGTGATGCCGTGAGTGCAGAAATTGATGGGGAGGAAATCAGCCTCACCACCAGGGAATTCAACATCATGTATAAGCTGCTGTCTTATCCAAAAAAAACATTTTCAAGGGCGCAGCTCATGGATGAGTTTTGGGGAGTGGATAGTGAAACCAGCCTGCGTGCGGTTGACGTCTATGTGACAAAGCTAAGGGATAAATTATCAGCCTGCGATGGATTTAAGATTGTGACCGTAAGGGGGATGGGGTATAAGGTGGTGCTGAAATGAAAAGTAAAAATGGCTATCAATATGGAAGAGTAAAGAAAAGCCGTTTTCCGCTGTCCCTTTTTGCAAATCTCATGGCTGTCCTGTTTTTCATGTCCGGTATTCATACTGGCCTGGTTGTGGGTATGAATGCGATGAAATGGAATACGGCAGCCCAAATCATCATCCCGATGGTATATTGGGGAATGGTGGCGGTGGGGCTTACTCTGTTTATAAGAAGAACAATACGAAATACTTACGAGGAGCCTGTGTACAAACTGGCAGAAGCAGCCAGGCAGGTGGCAGACGGGGACTTTTCCGTGTATGTTCCGACAGTCCACACATCTGATAAACGGGATTATCTGGATGGCATGATTTTGGATTTTAACAAGATGGTGGAGGAGTTGGGAAGCATTGAAACCCTGAAAACGGACTTTATATCAAATGTGTCCCATGAGATGAAAACACCAATTGCAATTATAAAAAACTATGCAGAGATGCTTCAGAAAGGACATATACAGGAGGAGCAGCAAAAGGAATATGCAAAAACCATTGAAACTGCATCGGTAAGGCTCTCCGATTTAATCAGTAATATTTTGAAGCTGAACAAATTGGAGAACCAGAAGATTGTTTCAGAGAACGAGGGCTATGATGTATGCAGGCAGCTGTGTGTGTGTGCCTTCCGGTTTGAGGAGATATGGGGAGAAAAGGGAATTGAACTGGAAGCAGAACTGGAAGATGCAGCGATGGTGTCGGCAGATGAGAGCCTGTTGGAACTGGTGTGGAATAACCTGATATCCAATGCTATGAAATTTTCGAAGCCGGGAGGGACTGTCACAATCCGCCAGATATCGGAGAAAGAATATGTAAGGGTATCCGTATCAGATACAGGGTGTGGTATGAGTGGGGACTGCATGAAGCATATTTTTGATAAATTCTACCAAGGTGATACTTCCCATTCAAGTGAAGGAAATGGGCTGGGGCTGGCACTGGTGAAACGGGTGCTGGAACTTATGGATGGCGATATTCAGGTTACCAGTGAAGAGGGGAAGGGAAGCACCTTTACCGTAACATTACCTGCAGATGGGGTATATAAAGGAGGTGAGCAGTAATGGATGATACAGAAAAAATGCGGGAAGATTTTGTGGGATATGATTATAAAGAAATCCATACCGAAAGTAGCGGGGCATCCTTTCTGATTGACGGATATGAAAACTTTGGCTGGGTGCTGGATGATAACACGCCGGGAAACAATGATAATGTGCATTTACCCCTCCAAAAGAAAGTAATTCTCCGGTTTAAGCGGGATCGTAAGATTATCAATAAAATGGAGCTTACAAGGCTGCAGAAAAATTTTGAGGCATATGTCAATGAAATTGAGAAACTGGAAGAATCCAAAACTTCCGTGGCAACCATGTATGCACTGATACTTGGTGTTCTGGGTACAGCCTTTATGGCCTGTTCTGTCTTTGCCGTGACAGCGCAGCCGCCACACATAGTGTTATGTATTTTGTTTGCCATACCAGGATTTATAGGATGGATCCTTCCGTATTATATCTATAAAAAGACGGTAGGAAAACAGACAGAAAAGCTTACGCCACTGATTGAAGAAAAATATAATGAGATTTACGAGATATGCGAGAAGGGAAACAGGCTTTTGCATTAACAGATACAAATGCTGTCTGGCACATAAGGTGCCGGATGGCATTTTCTAATATAATAGGCAAATTAATATTATAGAAACAGAATAACGACAAAATATAAATATTTATAATATATATTTCATATATCAAGTGAAGGCACAGTAAAGAAGAATGGGTAAATGATATCAATTAATTTGTCTCAAGCAAAACGTAATTAGCAGTGTGCCTGCCGCATTGATTTAACATTGGCAGCAATAACCCTTTGTAGTAAGGAAAGGAGACAGGAAGCATGGTAAAAGTTGTTGCAGTAGCTGCAGTAGCAGTAGTGGCAGTTTGTGTTGGTTTCTTTGTAAAAAAGAAAAGAGATTAGTAAAAATAAAATTAAAAAAATGGAGGGAAGCAAACAATGGGAAAATGACAACGGTTATCCCGAAACTGAAAAAATCATAAAAATGAGCAAGATATTTGGTGTAACGCTTGACTATCTTCTAAATGAAGATGAAACCCAAAAAGCAGATACTTCGGTAGAAGAAAATGGAATTTATATTAGTCGGGAAAAAGCAGACGGTTTTATCTTTTATCAAATATCTAAGTATAAAAAAATCGGGCTGGCGGTTGCAATCTTTATATCTGGCATGACATTTGTTTTTGTTTCGATTGATTTAGGTATAATTCTCTATTTAGTTTCGATTGTTGCGGGAGTTGCGTTGCTTGTATCTGTCAAATTATCTGATAATCCATACATGCAAATTTGGACGGAACCATTACTATTTGACACCGCATACAAAAAAGAGTTGAAAAAATTATATGAAGAAAAGAAAAAGAAATATGATTTACTTGTGATTGTCGGTACCATTCTTATTCCAGTTGGATTTGTAGTGTCTCCTATGATGGGGGTAATGATAGATACCTTTCTTTGAATTCAGGATGCTCTTTGGACCTGAGAAGTGCATTTGCAACCGGAACGGGAAGAGGCTTCAAATACAACCGATTCGAAAAATTGCCAATGATCACTTGACATAAAAGAAAGCTGTGTAATTGACTTTTTTTTCTTTCGATTATATAATAAAAACAGTACAAACAAGATGAAAAAGCACCTGTCTACTCACTGGGGGAGTGATTAATATGGCATGGTATCACGATCATTTGGAGGCTTATCATTCAAAGATTACGCTGCCGAAACAGTTAGAGAATAATTTGCCACGGAACAATATAATAAGAATCATTGAATCAGCTCCATTGGATCAGATTGTCTGTATATCCGCCCCGTTTGGGTACGGCAAAACACAGGCTGCCGTCCAGTGGCTGAGTAAAAAGGATTTGCACTGCGCCTATTGCTGCCTGGACGACAGTGATAACCGGACAGACCGACTTCTTGGGAGCTTAACGGCTGCCATTTTATCTGTTGTGGACTTGGATAGTCTTAGTGGCGATTTACTGGATTATCATAAATATCATAATAATTCCCGGAATTTTTTACATGATATCGCTTTGAGCTTAAGAGACAAACAGGCTGTGTTTTTAATAAAAAACATCCACTGTATCAAAGATCCCGATGCGCTGAAGTGCCTGAAAGAACTGATAGAGCTGTTTCTGGGGTACTGGAAATTGCTGGTTATCAGTCGTGAGCATCTGCCGCCGGTATTCAACCATTTGATTATAACCGGCCGTATTCGCCCAATAACGGTCGAAGAGCTGCGTTTGAATTCCGATCAAACCGGTGAGTTTCTAAAACTCGGCGGTATTGAGGCTGCTCCGGCCGATATTGAACGGATCCAGTTGCAGACACAGGGATGGTTTGCCGCATTAAATGCTGTTCTGATGACTTCGAAAGAAGAACATAACCTTAATTATGGCGAATGGGCCAAAAGTATTATTGCGGATTATTTTGAGACGGAGATCTGGCGGAACCTAGATGACAACATACATGCTTTTCTTATGAAAACCTCTATTCTCAATATGCTGAACCCTTCGGCCTGTTACGCCGTTACTGATATCGACGATACAAAGAAGACATTAAATCAACTGTATGTACGGAGAATCTTTGTCTTTTTAAATGAAAACGGCAAATATCAATATCACCCGGCCTTCAGGGAGTTTTTACTGCATAAGTTAGAAAACAGCAAGATAGATGCGAACGATCTATATATAAAGTACGGCTGGTGGCTTGACAACCAAAAAGAGTATGCGGCAGCTTTCCGGTGTTTTTATAAAGTAAAGTTCCTGTATGGTATTGACAAGATTCTCAAGGAATTCAATCTGGCGATTATGCCGATTGAGGATTTTTTGGATGTGTCAGGCTGTATTACATCGCTTGACCCGGGTGAGCTAAAACAATACCCGATTATCGTCGCGAGAATGGCGCTGATTGAATATCTGACCGGGAACCTGGAGCGGATGCGGGAGCTGAAAGATATTTTTTTGACATGGTCTGAACCAGGCGTTCTACCGATTG
>Ga0153972_1000452_pt1 | contig 13004 bp, 9 predicted proteins | sample TSGA056MetaG_FD_104732 | JGI IMG/M metagenome (GOLD analysis project Ga0153972, IMG submission 104732) | Attine ant fungus gardens microbial communities from Georgia, USA - TSGA056 MetaG | ecosystem: Host-associated > Fungi > Mycelium > Unclassified | place: USA: Georgia, George L Smith State...
CAAAACATCTCCTTTTATTGATTTACGACGGTCAGGCCGTATCTCAATTTTAAGGAGATGTTTTGCTTTTGGCTATAGAGTTGTCGCTCCCGCACTCCACCGCGCTAGCGGTTTAGTTCAAAATATGAAAAAAACATTTCAGATTTGCGTGATAAACCATCCTTATTTTTTGTCATTATAGTGAGAAACCACTCTCTGAATATTCTTAGAAAAGAGAAAATCGAGACTATAGAACTTGACGAAGAACTGATTTTTTCTGATGAGCCTTTGGTTGATGAGCAAGTAATTTCTCAGGATGAGCAAGATCAGCTGGTACATTTGATTCGCTCGCTGAATCCTGTTATGCGTGAAATGCTGGAATATAAGTACATACTTGGATATTCAAACAAGGATATTGCCGAAGAACTTGGAATTTCGCAAACAGCGGTCTCGTCCCGCATCGAACGAGCTAAAAAGGCGCTAAGAAAGAAGCTTGAGGAAAGGGGAGTCTTGGATAATGAATGATATTGAATTTGAAGGCTTGCTAAAACGTGCTTTAGTTTTGTCGGCGGAGCTTGACTATATGGGCGGTCTCCCCTCCGACAGTGAGCTTTCCCTGATTATCCATCCGTCAAAAAGACTTACAGGCAAAATGTCAAATCTAATTAGAAATCCAAAATCATATATTAAGAAAACAAGCCGAACTGCGCTTCAAAGATTTTTGCACTCGGCGGCAATTGCCGTCATCGTGATATCAATGCTGTTTGGGGTCTCCATGCTGAATCCAACCGTTAGGGCATTCGTAACAGATTTTGTACGTTCATGGTTTGACACGCATACAAGATATGAAATTATAAATGATGAAGCCGCAATTATTCCGACAAATGTGGTTTTGGAATATGTCCCCAACGGATTTGAGCTAGTTCTTGAGGAATATGACAGCACCGGTGTAGTGATTTTATATGAGTCGGATATCGAGGAAATAATAGAAATTGATATTTTGGGTACAAGCGACGGAAAGATATATGCAGATAATGAGCATTATGATTTTTACACTATAAAAGCCGATAACTATATCGTAGATGTATACGAAAGCAATTACATAGAAAAATACCCTAATTCACTTGTCTGCTATGATGAAGATAAAAACCTCTTGATCTCCATTGTGGGAGATTTGGAGATTGAAGAAATACTCAATATACTTAAGTACATGAGATTTAACTAGATAATAACCTGCTAAAACACCGCATTTTATGCGGTGTTTTTTTGTCGATTATGATAAAAATATAATTTTCGAGAAAATTAGCGTGACAAATTGAGATAGAAATTTGTCAAGTATATATAAACCCAAAAAATAGTATTGGAGGAAGATTATGAAAAAAAGAATTATTGGGTTATTTTTGATATTTGCTATGTTGTTTCCCTGTGTTAGCGCATTAGCGCTAACCGAAGAGGAAGCGCCGCCCGGCGAGGAGGTATTGCTGAGATATGAGGATTTCTCACGCATATTACCGGTCTTGTCGGTATCCGGAAGCACGGCAGAATACAAGTTAACTATCGTTGGAGCTAGTGATGTCACAAGTATTAGCGTAACATACCAGCTTCAACAGCTAAGCAGCAGCGGCACATATTCAAACTACGGCAGTTCTTGGACGGCTTCATCAGATTCAAGAACCCTGTACGACAGCGGCACAAAATCCGTAGCCAGCGGAGAAACCTACAGGCTAAAAGTGACCGTAACTCCGTACATCAACGGAGTAAAAGGCACTTCTGAAACCGTATATTCCTAAGACCAAGCCTGAATTAATGAGAAAGGGCTGATGCTTATGTGGGTATAATGAACGGCGAACGGCAAATACTCGGAAAAGTTTGCATCACGGAAAAATCATGATATTATAGGAGCATTATAAAACATTTGTCACTATCTGTAAATGTATAGTATAATGATACATTATCGTGAAATAATAAGGATAAATAATTATAATTTGGATGAAGCACTGAAAGGGTGGGAGAATAATGAATAAAGCAGGATTTAACAAGCGTATAATTGGATTTGCGTTGGCAATGCTTCTGCCTTTTTTTATAGTAATTATGTTATCCGGAGTGAAAGCATTAGCTTCTGAGTCTACGAAATACGGAGCTTATCAAGATGACGTAATCATGGAAGCACCGCCACTAAGCAAGGAAGAAACAGCACGTATAGAAGAACTGCTTCAAAGTGAAGAAGAGATTCAATATTATGCATATCTGAATTTAGATGTAGCAGAAGAATCACTGAAATCAGTAATACTTGCAGCTCGAAATAGAATTATTTTTCGCTATGCATGGGTAGCTGATGGGTTAAATGGGCGGCTTCTTGATAAGGATGGAAATGCCGAAGAAGTGGTTCCGCAGTTTTCTGAATTGTTTCCCGAAGACTGGGACGAGCCTATACTTCCTGTTACAGTCGATCCGTCCTATTATGATCACCCGAAATTAAGTTAAAAAACAAGGAGTTTATTATGAAAAGAATGATTAGTAGTTTCTTATCAGCTGTAATACTGGTTGCTATGTGTGTACCAGCGATTGCAGCGGATAATTCATTGAATGTAAATCTGCAACTCGGCCTTGAAAGATTAGAATTTATTGCGTACATGGATATAGATGCTGTAAGTGAAGATATGAAAGAGCAAATCTTAGAGGCTAGAGATGCAATTATTTTTAATGAAGCATGGGTTGCTGATGGTGTTCGTGGGTATATTCTTGATGAGAATGGGAATGTGGAAGAAGTAGTTCCGCAGTTTTCTGAATTGTTTCCCGTAGACTGGGATATGCCAGAAGTGGTTAGTCAAGAAAGTGCTCAGGAGATGGATGTTGACATCCCTATGGTGAGTACTAGATCCACTTGGGTTGATATCTGGTTTAATGGATCAAAGTCTCTGAGCAATCCTCCAACTGATACAAATTCTGCAGCATTTTGTACGGGTAACACGAGTGGTCTTGTGGGTACGGCATATGAATACCACTATAAGACAATATCAACTTATGGTGTATACGGCAATACATCAAATGAAGCCTATTTTAATGTCGGATACGCAAATAACTCCACCGGAGCATCTTTAGGCTGGTATCCAGATATTGCTAATGGAAAATCTTTTGCTATTGATGCCCCCAAAAATACGACAGTTGCAGTCAGAGCAAGTACATATAGCAATGTAGGCTCTTGGGTGTTGAACGTAACTGCGTACGATTAAAAAAGATAGATATAATTGTTTACATGCAGCTGGCGTGCGCCATTCTTTGCAGCTTCATGATGGTTGAGGTATTGGCGGCAGCGGTGAAAGATATAACATTTCCATCACATATTCTACAGGCTGGCTATATGGCATTTTTCCCGATGGCTTTAAGTCCGCAGCCGTTGAGCCACCTTGTGTTTACGGCGTTAGCTACATATTTCCCTTGCTTCCTACGATGAGCACAATGTTGCAGCTTATGAATATAGAAGGCTGCTGATATGGGATGGTGAGGATAACATTTTCCGCTAGGGTAAGAGCCACGTTCGCTATCAATCGGATAAAATGCAAGCAGATATATTCCCTGAGGAACATACCTGCTTTTTTTATGTCTTATTTAAGCTATGCGTTGAAATTTCTGTGCAGCAGGTCATGCTCTTTGCCGAAAATTAGAGTTTCACGGCTTGCTGCAAGCGACTTGTTATCATTCGTGCGGCGGATTCTGCTTGCTTCGTCCGCTTTATAAAGGCTGCTTGTGCGCTCGTTTCGGTTAATGCGTCCGCTGTAGTTATATTCATCGGATGGCTGACCGCCGCCCATGACGCAGCCGCCGGGACACGCCATTATCTCGACAAGGTCGAAATGCTCTCCCTGCAAAATGTGCTGCATAAGAATGTCAGCATTGCGAAGTCCGCTTGCGATAGCGATTTTAAGGTGTCTGCCTGCATAGTCCAGACCAAATTCACGTATGCCGTCCTTGCCACGAATTGCGCTTCCGGCAAGGGAAGCTTCCTCTGCTTCGCCGAACTGCGGCAGCAAATATCTAAGCACAGCTTCGGTTACGCCGCCGGTAACGCCAAAGATTACAGCGCCGCCTGAGCCGGTTTCAAACGGAGTGTCCGTTTCGTCCTCATCGCATGACGCAAGGTCAATGCCAAAGTCCTCAAGAAGTTGGATAACCTCAATTGTCGTCAGTGAAAAGTCGATGTCCTGCTGTCCGTAGGTTGTTGACTCGCTACGGCGGATTTCATCTTTCTTTGCCGTACACGGCATGATAGAAGTCAAGACAAGTCTCTTGCCGCCGGGCGTATCGGAAACACGGTAATGCTCCTGCATTACAGCGCCCATCATCTGCTGCGGTGAGCGGGTGGTCGAAATATATTTGGCTAGATCGGGATAGCGCTTCTCGCAGAAGCGAACCCAGGCGGGGCAGCAGCTTGTAAACAGCGGTTTGTTATCCGCTTCGTTAAGATGCTCCAAGAATTCCTTGCCCTCCTCAACAACCGTTAAATCGGCTGTGAAGGTGGTATCAAAAACGGCGTTAAAGCCAATTTTGCGCAGGGCAGTCACAAGCCTTGGCATGGCGTTAGTATCTCCAAGGCCGAACGCTTTGCCGACTCCAACACGAACTGAGGGCGCAACCTGTACAGCCACAAAGGTTTCAGGGTCTGCAATAGCTTCCTTGACCCTGTCAGCATCGTTTTTGAGCCTTATGCCGCCCGACGGACAAACCGCCGTGCACTGTCCGCAGCCAACGCAGGAGGTCTCCGCCATTGATTCGGCGTTTTTGGCCTTGACAAATGTTGCTCCATCACGTGTGACAATTTCGAGTGCCCCAACGCTTTGAACCTTGTAGCACGCCTCGATGCAGCTTCCGCACAAAATGCACTTGTTGGGGTCTAAAACAATGCTGTTTGACGTAGTATCAAGCGGCAGCTCTTTATAATACTTGGAGTTAAAATACCTCTCTTCAATTTTGCAGTTTTCGTTCTTGGAAATTGAGCAGAGCAGCCCACGCAGCTGATACGAGCCAAAGAACGGATCGCAAGCGCCCTTGCTGACTGTAAGCATATTAACGTTTGATTCGTTCCAGCCATAAAACGGCGCACCTGCCTCGGGATACCACCAGCCGACCTCGCAGTTTATAACCCTCGGGTCAAGCTCCTCAACAAGGCGGGCCTTCTGTGTGATTTTACCACGAATTGTCTCGATATAGACCCAGTCGCCGTCCTCAATGCCATGCTCTGCGGCGGTCTGGGGGTTTATGCTTGTAAGAGGGAAGGGGCATTGCTTTCTGAGCGAAGCAATCTGCCTGTTGTTAGATATAAAGTAGGGATGCTTGCGGCCGCCTGTCGTCAAAATAAGCGGAAAATCACGAAGCATGTCGGGACGGCTCACAGGGCTTTCCGTAGGCTCCTGCCAAAATGGCAGCGGTTCGCCGTCAATCTCCCTTATTGCCTCGGAAAACAGCTCGAATTTACCCGTTGGGGTGGGGAAACCGCCACGCTTCTTGTAGTTATAGTACTCACGCTTTGGTTCTACATAGCTGATTTCTTTGAAATCCTTAAATTTAATGCCGGAATATTCAGGGCGGCGACGACCCATTTCCTTAAGCTGACTGTCGAAAATATCCTCAAGACTTTCTGCGCCATAATCAAAACCCATACGGCGGCTAAGCTCGATGAAAACCTCCTCATCGCTCTTGCATTCGCCAACCTGAACAAGCTTCTGCATACAAAGCGCCGTCTGCTCGCTGAATTCGGGCATGCAGAATACCTCGTCGAGCTCCGGCCAGAATGCCGCAGGCAGGAAAATATCTGCCATCTCTGCAGTTGGCGTCATGAAAAAGTCCATGTAAACCATAAAGTCAAGATGCATCAGGCAGTCCCTTACATACTGGCTTTCCGGCAGCGATAACAGCGAGTTATTGGCATGAACAAGCAAAGCGTGAATTTTATATGGTCTGCCTGTTGCCATGGCGTCCATAACGGCAAGCGGATGAGCCATCGGAGCATTGGCAGTATGAGGATATCCGCCAGACAGGCAGCGCTCCTTCATTTCGTCGGAAATGCGCTCGTTAAGAATGTCGGCGGTCGGAGCAACCTCTTGACTTTCAACAAATCCACCGGGAACATCGTAATTTCCCGTGATTCCCATGAGCATATAAAGCGCACGGCAGGTTTGGGTAGAATTTATGCCCTGCTCAATAGCGCAGCCCCATTCGAGTGCAAGCGGCTTAATCGATGCGATAAGCCTTGCTGCCTCAACAACCTGCTCCCTTGGAATCCAAGTGTTTTTGTTAACAAGGCCCAAGTCATATCCGGCGCAGCGTGCCTTCAAAAGGTCAAAGCCATAAGTCCAGTTTTCAACAAATTCCTTGTCGTAAAGCCCTTCTTCGACGATGACATTCAAAATGCCAAGCGCCAAAATGCCGTCTGTGCCGGGTCTTGGACGGAGCCAAAGCTTTGCACGTTTGGCAAGCTCTGTCGGCTGGGTATCAACCACGATAAGCGGAGTGCCCTGCTTCAAAGCCTCCTTAACGTGCCATTGCAGCTCGCCGTCAGCACCGCTGATAGCAGGGTTTGAACCCCAAACAAGGATTCCTCCCGGCTTTGTTTCGCCGTAGTAATCAACGCTTGCGTAAACTCCCGAAGTCCAGCGTCCTGCGTGGACTCTGGGATCAAGGCAGACAAGAGGACCGGATGATGCGGCATTTGGCGTTCCCAAAACGTGCGAAAAGCGCCAGTAATGCGACATATGATGACGGCCTGTGCCAGTTAGCATTGAAATGCTCTCCGGGCCTTTAGTTTCGATGAGCTTACCAAGCTTTTCGGCAATCGTGTCGTATGCTTCGTCCCATGATATGCGCTCCCAAGTGCCAAAGCCACGCGAGCCTGTTCTGCGCATTGGATAGGTGATTCTGTCAGGGTGGTACATTTGTTCGATAATGCTGACACCCTTTGAGCAAGCCTTGCCTTTGTTAAGCGGCCCGTCGGGATCGGGTCTTATTTTTGTGACCTTGCCGTCCTCAACGGTCAGTATGTGCATGCAGCCGCCGTGGCAGCCACGGCAGGCAGTTCTGTGTTCGTTTTTTTGCAGTTCCATTAGTCTGCTTCTCCCTCAAGGTGCGTAATTTGATTTACTTGCAGAATTGCGTTTTTATCTTGCAGACAGTTTCTCAATATATCATATTTTGTCTGCAACATCAATGGGTGTTTTTGCGTTTTGCGCTCTTGCTTTATTTTCATTATGCTTTTGATAATTTAAAGAAGTTGTCGCCTTGGCGACATGCCGTCCAAATGAAGAATTTTTTATTTATTTTGTAGTTTTTCGGAGCAGAAATCCTATCAAAAAAGATATTTTTGTCTTTTTTCTATCGCCACTTGTGATGCAAAACCGCAAAAAACTAATTTTTAAATTAATAAATTAAGTAAAAATCAGCAGAATTTAACTCCCAACCAAAGGTGATTGGGAGCTAAGTTTTCTCTGATGCAAGCTAAATCATCCCGGGAGCAATTAGGATTTTTGCCTCAGTTTAGCCTCTCAAGAGACAGCGCATCAAAGGGACACACCCTGACACAAGCAGGTTCAAGACCGTTTATAACCCTGTGATTGCAGCCGTTGCATTTTTCCATCTTGCCGTCTGACGAAAACACGGGCGCATCAATCTGACAGACTCTATAGCAGCTGCGGCAGCCAATGCATTTTTTGTTGTCGTAAACTATGAAGCCTGTTTGCTCATCCTTATAGATGCAGCCCTGAGGGCAAACGGAGATGCAAGGCGCATTCTCGCAATGATTGCAGGAGACAGAAAGATAACTGAACTTTGCATCTTTGCCGTGCCCCTTCTCGATAATGCTGATTTTTCTGTACATCTCAGAGGGACTTGACGGATTAATATCGTTTTCGTCCATACATGCCACGCTGCACGCTCCGCAGGCTGTACATAACGCCTGCTCAAAGGCGATATATGACCGTGTGCTCATCATAAATCCTCCTTTTTTGCTATTTTGCAGCGGAACTGCTTGTAGCTCGGAAAGCCTGTGTAGGGGTCAAGCTGCTCGCTGTCGATAAGGCTGTTTGCGTCTGCCTCCTTGTAGCCGTGGTACATATGCAGCTCTCCTGGTGAAGCTGTTTCCGTGATGTTCGCAGCAAGAGAAATGCTATTAACCGGCGTGCTTATAACAACCTCGTCCTCCTGCGAAATACCGAGCCTATCGGCATCAATCGGATTTATATCAACGCTGGCCTTCGGGCGGAGCAGCCTTGTCCACGAAACCTCGTGAAGCCTTGAATGAATCGTATTAGGAAGCCTTGCTCCGGCGCACATGACAAAGTCAAATTCGCTCTGTGGCGCATCATCGCAGCTATCGATATATATGGGCAGCGGATTAAGATCGGGTCTTTTATAGCTTGCAATAAGCTGGCTAAAAAGCTCAATTTTCCCCGTCGGGGTTTTCAAAGCACCCTCTAAGTACGAGCCTACAATATATTTTTGTGCATTGGGAATGGGAATTGGCCCGTCGCTCGTTCTGAAAGCCTCCCAATCCTTGATACCGGAGGGGGATAGAATATATCTTGCGCAAGCGTCATAGCCACTTTCAAGCAGTTTGTCAGAAAGCTCCAAAGACTTGGCAAGACCAGAAAAAACTTCAACATCAGTTTTGCTTTCACCAAGCGGCTCTATAGCCGGGCTGGTGTAGTTAATAAACTTGCCTGCGTAGCACTTAATTTCTGCCCTCTCGTAAGAGGTACAGACGGGCATAACAATATCCGAAATTTTGCAAATATCAGTCCAGAAGAGCTCGGTTGATGCAATGAAATCTAAAGACTCCAGTGCCCTTAAATACTGCTTTGAATCGGGATACATTCGGTTATTAACACCCGTGCAAAATGCCGCCTTAATCGGGTATGGCTTTTCGGATAAAATCTGCGATGCAAGAGTCATGCCCTGCCCCTCGTCCATCATGTCACGAAACAGAGGGAACTGCTCAAGTCCAACGGTTTGCCGTGCGTTTTTGGGACGGACGGAGTCGATAAACTCCTCCTCGAACGATTTAAATCCACCGTTAGAACCGCAAAACGTTGTCTCGTAAGCGTTCGGCAAAATCGTGCCCATCCTGTCAAAGCGCCCTGTTATCGCCATAAGTGACATAATTGCGCGATAGTTGTTAAACCCGTTTTTTCGCTGAGTGATGCCCGTGCCGGGGCTGATAAGCGACGGGTCGGTCTCGGCGAACATAAGCGCCGCCGTGCGAATATCCTCGGCAGGAACTCCCGTAACCTTTTCGGCAGAGGCTAGGTCGAATCCCATGGCATACTGCTTGTACTGCTCGAAGCCATGCACATATTTTTTAATGAATGCCTCGTCGTGCAGTCCGCTTTCGATAATCACCCTCGCCATTGCGTGGGCAAGATAGCCGTCCGTTCCGAGTCTTGGGCGCAAGACCAAATCGGCGAGCATTTGCACACTTTGCGTATTTCGTGAGTCGATAACAATTATCTTGCCGCCACGCTTTTTCAGTGCGATAAGGTTTCGTGCCAGTGGAAACGCATGAATCGGCGGATTTGATCCCCAAGCCACATATAGCTTGGTATTCATAAGGTCCGGTGCAGTCGTAACGCCAAAAATGCTCCTGTTTGCCATAACGCCTGACCAATAGCAGCCGCTTGATTCCGTAAGATAATTCGGGCTGCCGAACGAATATGCAAGCCTATGCAAAAACGGCCTGAACCATTTTGTGTAACCGCAAATAAACGCAGCGCTGGCTGCGCCATATTGCTCCTTGACTGCATTTAGCCCCTTCGCCGTCTCGGCAAAAGCCTCTTCCCATGAAATTGGCTCAAATTCGCTGCTGCCACGGGGGCCCACCCGTCTCATAGGTCGGGTAATGCGGTCACTGCGATAAACATACTGGCGGCCGGCAGCGCCTCTTGCACAAAGCTTTCCGTCGTTTGAAGGGAAGCCCTTGGTGCCCTCAAGCTTTATGATTCTGCCGTCCTTAACATAAGCATCAACTCCGCAGTGCGGTCCGGGAGTGCAAATATCGCACATAGTGTGCTTAATTATAATTCCATTATCAGTGATGTCTGCCACCTCCAAAGCCTGCAAAATGGTAAACCTATTGATTAAATTTAGCATAGCACGTTATACCTTGTTTGTCAAAGCATTGAACATTTTGAAAAAGCGTTCCCAATCTTTAAAAAACGCATTACTGTTATCTGAAATCGGCATTCACTTTTGGGCTATATGGGGGCGTCAAATCTTGACATTAAAAATCGTCTGTGATATCCTTCTTTCAACTACTAATAATACAATATACAATAACTGAATATCGCAGAAAGCCGCCATCACAGTCTGAGTCATAAGATTAGATTATTGTGTATGTATTGCGTATTATTAAAATACTTTCAAAAGAGGGATTCATATGAGTAATCAGGCGAACACTGAAATTTCAGAAAACCCAATAGTTACCTTCGACGAATTCGAAACAACCGACTATGAAACGTGGAAGGAAGCTGCGGTAGCTATGCTAAAGGGAGCGTCTTTTGAAAAGAAGCTCTTCACAAAGACTTATGAAGGTATCACGCTTGAGCCAATCTACACAAGCGAGCATACCAAAGACAATACTCGCCAGGAAGAATTTCCCGGTCTGCAGGATTATGTCAGAGGAACAAAGGTGTCAGGCTACATAAAAAGGCCGTGGGAAGTTGCCCAGATTGCCGATGCTGCTCTTCCGCAGGATGCAAACAAAATAATCATTAATGAGCTGCAAAAGGGAAGCACCGCCGTACATCTCAGCGGCGATATGTATATTACAAACCTTAAGGACATCCAAAATGCCCTCAATGATGTTGAGCTGAAATGGGCTCCAATTCACATGTTCACCGGCGAAAGCTCGGTTTCTGCCCTTGGTCTGATTGCTGCCCGTGCAAAAGCTAATGGAGCGGAAGATGACATCAAGGAATACAGCGGCTGCGTTGGCGCTGACCCAATTGCCATTATGGCAAGCAAGGGAAGGGTCGACATTAACAAAAGCCTCGACGAAATGGCGCTTGTGATGAAATGGGCAAAGGACAATATGCCCAATATGCGCACTGTCTTAATTCAGGGTAACAGCGTTTATCACAACGGCGGAGCAAACGCAATTCAGGAAGTTGCCTACAGCCTTGCCGAAGCCGTTTATTACATTGACGCAATGCAGGAACGCGGACTCACAATTGATGAAATTGCGCCTCAAATCCGCTTCTGCTTCTCAATCGGCGCAAACTACTTCATGGAGATTGCAAAGCTAAGAGCAGTTCGTGCGCTGTGGGCGCAAATTATCGAAGCTTACGGCGGCAGCGCTGAAAGCCAGAAGATTGACGTTTTCGCCAGAACATCATACTTCACAGAAACAACCTTCGACCCATACGTGAACGTTCTTCGTGCGACAACCCAGACCTTCTCCGGCGTTGTCGGCGGGGTTAACACACTGCAGGTTGCCCCCTTTGATGAGGCAATTCGCCCAAGCGACGAGCAGTCACGCCGTATTGCCCGTAACATTCAGCTTATGTTCCAAAATGAATTTGACATGATTCAGCCTGTTGACCCTGCGGGCGGCTCCTGGTACATCGAAAACCTCACAGAGCAGCTAATGGAGAAAACTTGGGAAAAATTCCAGTCAGTCTGCGCAAACGGCGGGATCATAAATGAGCTGCGCAGCGGCGACGCGCAGAAGGACATTGGTACAGTTCTTCAAAGCCGTCTTAATAACCTTGATGTTAGAAAAGACTCCGCTGTCGGAACAAATATGTACGCAAACATGCTTGAAACTCCCCTTGAATCTGCCGCAAAATCAGCAGAAGAAATTGAAAATGCATGGGAAGCATCCCAGAAAGACTACAAGTCAAGCATCGATCAGGTTAAGCTGCAGACAAGCCTTGATGCAGTTTCCGCCGAGGCTCTTATGCCAAGTGTAATTGAAGCCTTCGCAAACGGCGCAACAACCGAGCAGATTCGCCAAAAGCTTGTTGTTTCAAGCCAGCTGGATCTTTGTGCTGACCCAATCGAAGTTCACCGATGGACAGAAAAGTTCGAGACTCTTCGCAATCGCACGAAGGAGTATAAGGTAAAAACAGGAAATAATGTTAAAATCTTTCTTGCTACAATGGGCTCTGTTGCCCAGTACAAGGCAAGAGCCGATTTCTCCACAGGCTTCGTCCAGATTGCCGAGTTTGAGGTTATCAAAGGCGACGGCTTTGAAACAGTTGAGGACGCAGCAAAGGCGGCAAAGCAGTCAGGCGCCGATGCAGTTGTCATCTGCTCCACAGATAAAACATACCCCGAGATTGTTCCGCCTCTTGCAAAGCTTATTAAAACTCAAATTCCGGATACCCTTTTGTATCTTGCAGGCGCACCGGCAGCAGAAATGGTTGACGAATATGTCAGCTCCGGCGTGGACGATTTTATCCATGTCAGGGCAAACTGCTATGAGATTCTAAGCGGCATTCAGGAAAAGAAGGGGATAAACTAATGAATAACAAACCAGATTTCAGTAAAATGGCGCTTAATAAACCGGCATCCGGCACTGGGGCGCAGAATACACAATGGGAAACCAAGTTCGGCACAGAAACAGGTAAAAGTGCCGGTAGCAGCCTTTATCGCACAATGGAGCAAATCAACGTCAAGCCTCTTTACACAAAGGAAGACATCGAAAGCGCAACACATCTTGACTACATGGCCGGCGTTCCTCCGTTCCTGCGCGGCCCATATGCAACCATGTATGTAACAAGACCTTGGACAGTTCGCCAGTACGCCGGTTTCTCAACAGCGGAGGAGTCCAACGCCTTCTACCGCAGAAACCTGGCAGCAGGCCAGAAGGGCCTTTCAATCGCATTTGACCTTGCAACACACCGAGGCTACGATTCCGACCACCCAAGGGTTGTCGGAGACGTTGGTAAAGCAGGCGTTGCAGTTGACTCAATCCTGGACATGGAAATCCTGTTCTCCGGTATACCTCTTGACCAGATGTCGGTTTCCATGACAATGAA
>Ga0153972_1000453_pt1 | contig 12999 bp, 10 predicted proteins | sample TSGA056MetaG_FD_104732 | JGI IMG/M metagenome (GOLD analysis project Ga0153972, IMG submission 104732) | Attine ant fungus gardens microbial communities from Georgia, USA - TSGA056 MetaG | ecosystem: Host-associated > Fungi > Mycelium > Unclassified | place: USA: Georgia, George L Smith State...
CGCGCTCTTTCTTTTTCGTTACGCCCCCACAGTAGAAAGATTGAGCGAAAAACTGTATGAAAAAGGTGTTATTTTCAAGGTTTTTGCCGCCTGTAAACGTCGAAAAACAAGGCGGGAGTATCTTTTGTACCATCAGGGGTAATCAGGCGAATATGCGGGGAAAAGGTATCAAAACAGCCCCCCTTTTTAATATCCGAGGTTGAAACCATTGCGGTACAGGGGTTTTCGGGATATATCGGGCAATATAACTGGTTTGGGCGAAGCCTAAAAGAGGGGGTTCGGGGATTTCCCCGACAATGAAACCGCAGGGGTTCCCTTGACCGTAGGGCAAGGGGCGGCGGTTGACGGCGCGAGGGTACGCTTTAGCGTTGCCGCCGCGCCTATGCTTGCGGGTATTCTCAACATTAAAAATACCACTTCCGGCGCAAGCTGGAGGTTGTGTTTAAGCATTATGATCAAGTTGTAACTTTGCAAATTATTTTGAAAAACTCGTTGACACCCATTACGTTTAGTGATATACTGTTATTACAGTAAACGTAATATGGATTGAGGTGGGTTTTATTAGGGACAATATCAAAGGCGGTGCGCTGACCGAAACGACGTTTCTGGTTCTCCTGGCTGTTTATAAACCTAATCACGGATATGGGATTATGCAATTTATCGAAAAGGAAACGAACGGGCGGGTAGTTTTAGGAGCCGGTACATTATATGGGGCTATCAATACATTGGTAAAGAAAAAATGGATTGCCCCATTGAATGATGAAGCGGATAGCAAGAAAAAAGAGTACATTATAACCGATGTTGGGAAGCAGAAAGCAGAAGATGAATTAAATCGTCTTAGTGATGTTTGGAAACTGGCTACAAAAATTATTGAAGGGAGCAAAACCGAATGAGTAAAACGATATTTCGACACTTCTTTGATTTTTTCAACGGACAGGAAAAATGGCTGAATAGCATGGCAGAGCGCGGCTATCGGCTTAAAAAGTGCGGGAAAATGACATATACCTTTGATGAATGTAAACCAGCAGAATATGAATATGCCGTAGAGTATGTTGGGGATAAATCATATTCCAAAGCAAGGGACTATCGCGGGTATCTTGAAAGCATGGGATTTCGTACTTTTACAAAAAATATCAATCTCAATCTTTCGTTAGGCAAAGCAAGATGGAGGCCATATGCAAAGGGCATGGGGCAAATTGCCACGTCGCCCGGAGGGTTTAATAAGGAGCTTTTGATTTTGGAAAAAAAGAGAGATGGGAACCCTTTTGAATTACATACAGATGTGCGCGATAAACTGAACACTTATAAAACAGTAAGACGCGCTAATGTTTGGGCTGTTCTTTTATTACTTGCTTTAATCGCTATGATTTTTGTTCCCGGCGTTTCTTCTGCGTCCGTACTTGTGACGTGGGTATTAAGAATTGTTGTAGCAATCCTTGCTCTTATGTTCATAATCCCGACGGTGAAATATTCTTCATTGGTTGGTCAATTAAATTCAGAAAGTAAAACATTTGAATGAAAACTCCCGCAATAACCGTTTCGTACTGCCATGCGGCAAATAAAACCTGTTAAGCAAAGTCAATAGAGAAATAAGAAAATGTCAGAAAAAGATGGCGGCCTAGTTTGTGCATGACAAAAAAGCCGGGCGAAACAACCGGCGGAACATATAAAGGATGTAGGGTTATTGCTGTAAGCAGGCCTCTTTCACACGGGCATAGTAAATCCGCAGGAATTTGTTTAAACCCGCAATCTTGGCGAGCTTAGGAGCCTTGCCCTCGCCCTCTTTTTTAAGTATGAACTGATAAACCGAACCATTAAGAGGTTTACTGCTTTTGATGCATTTCATGATTTCAAAACCTGTTTTACGAAGGAGAGCGGAGCCGCGTTTGGATATATGCCGGTTGCTGCCGGTAAATTGGCCGGACTGGTAAGGAGGAGCGTCGATCCCGGCAAAAGCGATAAGCGCCTTGCCGCTATGGAAACGGCGAACATCCCCGATCTCGGCAATGAGTCTTGGGGCAAGTATGGGCCCAACGCCTTCCATTGCGCGGACAACAGGATATTCCGGGAGGCTGCTTGCCAATTCCTGCATCTGTGCTAAAATCAAAGCGAGGGTTCTGTCAATTTCACGGAGCACTCGCACAGCTTCCAGCACCAGCATTTTAGTAGATGGGGCGCCGGAGGGCAAAGTAGGGATACCGTTGCGGGCAAGGGCGTAGATTGCTGCCGCTTTTGTCTTGCTGGGGCGGTATCCCTTTTCTTTGGCCCATTTCAGGTAGTTGTTTGTGAATTGCGACTCGTGTAATACGGTAATGTTGTCAAAGTGCCAGTATTTTTCAGCGAAATCATTCAGCTTTTCTTTCTCGGGATTGCTGGAATCGTTGCGAAGTAAGTGCTTAATGCCGGGCATAGTGTAATCGAGCATATTTGTCAATGTGTGCTTGCTCTGTACCCGCAGATTGATGTAATGCGAATATTGCCGCCCTAAGAGCCGGAGCTGCGCATAGGCTTCATCGGACGCTTCATAATTCTTGAGGTGGAACCAATTGTCAATCCCATAGTTGGCAATTTTAATGGCGTCCAGCTTATCTGTCTTCCCCTTGCGGATTGCGGCTGCGGCATATTTCTTCATCACATACGGATTGACAACCGCAACGAAAAGCCTGTGCTCTTTCAGGTAAGACAATATGGGTAAGTGATAATTTCCGGTGGCCTCCATTACAATCCGCACTTCACCGTTCAGATGGAGGCAGTTGGCGGCCAGTACAGACAAATCTTTTTCCGTATGGGTAATCTCGTAAGGTGAACAGATAACCTCACCATACGGTTTAAGGATACAAACGGTGCTTCTTTCTTTGGATACATCAATTCCAACGCTGATCATTGTGAACCTCCTGTATATGTAATGCGTAATTGTCCCATCTGCACTTATTACACTTCAGTTTGGTTCGTTACACGAAAGCCTCGGCGGTTTCAACCTGTTTAATCGAAGTCTCATAATAAGGGATGGCTGACTGTTTTATTTACGGATGTGGTTAATCCAAAAAAACCGACGCCAGACCAATTACCCCCTTATTATAAATGAAATAAGTGCAGACGTTTTGCTTCGTTCGTGAAGCTTTCATCTACACTTACAGGGTACCAAAAAAGCCGTCGGCTGGCAGACGATGCTTTGCGGCAATTTTCAAGAACGAGCCAAACGACGGTTTAACAAAAGCCGTCGTTTTCCGTTTTTCGGAAGGCTTGTTAAACTACGCCCTTTTTTAAGGACATGGCGGTAATAGGAGGTTGCCGCCGTGTTGTATATTATCACCGGCTGAGGCTGATATGGATTTCGCCGCTTCACAGATGAAAAGCGCGGTATGAACAATAAAGGTGTATCGGAATGCGGAAGCACCTCTGTCTACCATACCGAAGGATTACACTGCGAATGGAAAATATGGCTCAGTACGAGGTTTTTCGATTGTTGGATTTTGATTTCCCGCACTATTTTTCTTTACAATTTCTGATGTAGCAATATGAACGCCAACAACCGTTAAATACTTGTCGCTTGGCAATGCATATTCGGCAGCGTGCTTGATGTAGTTATAGCAATATAACCCTCCGTATTTATCAAGATCAGTTGCTGTTTCGTTATATGCGCAACTATTGATAAGTACGATGCCGTTAGCACTTTTCGAAACAGCATTGTCAAAATCACGTCTGCTGTTCGCAATAGTAGCATCGGCAACATAAGCCTTTGCAAAACTTCGATGTTCCAGGATAGAATCTACCCGATATTCTTCTTTTCTGCAACTATCTAAAATGATAGTGCGTTTTATTGCACCCGTTTTTAAGTCATTAGCATTAATTTCATTGCCTTTTGAAAGCTCCAACATTGTTTCCTCACGCCAAGAATATCCGTGACCACAAAACGCAATAAAAGTGTAGTCAAATCCGCTTAGAGATTGCAGTGCGTTGCTTAGCGTTGTTTTAGTCGGCTTCATCAGTGTTGAAATCTCATCGACATACCATCCGCCGCCTCTTGATGATTGTAAGTATGTTTTGAAGTTATTTACATCTTTCAGAACCCCATTACAGTAGTTTTCTGCTCCATCCTCTCCGGGATTGCCAATAATGAGCGCTTTCCTTGTCATTTTTTCCTCTCCTTTACTTCGGTGCTTTCCATTTTTTGAAGTATTGATGGTATTAACCGTTCGCTAAATCCCGCTATAACACATAATAGTTTTAACGTTTCCGTTGAATGGTTATCTTTCAATGCTGTAAAAATGATGTTGAGATTGAAAAGTAACACAATCACCAAACACGATAGTAGAGAAGCAATCAAGCGAGATAAGATTTCTAAAAAGTTTAGTAACTTTCCTGACTCGCAGTTGTATGTTCTGGTGTTGCCGTTAATTATTAATGACAGAGTTGTCCCCAATGTGCCAAATAGTAGATATGTAGTCCATTCCGCGAAACTATTTGAAACTGAAACAAATCTATTTATTGCTAATACAACGACCATAAATGCACTCATAATCGAGAAACAGGAAATTAATTGCCATTTGCGAGATTTTTCGATTTTTCGGTCATCCAGGTATTGCGCTGCTCTCTTTAAGTGGCTATTAGCAATCTCAAAACACCCATCAAGCGCATAACACCAACACTCAGCTAATAACGATATGAAGCAATCGCGTCTGTTCTTATCGATAATTTGCACGCAAGGCTGATGTTGTAGCCATTCAACCTCAGAAAGCACTTTGCTGCGCTCTTCCTTTGTTTCACTATTGGCAACAACATATTCATTGGAGGTCTCCCAGTCGATTTCACAAGTTTTGTCGAGAAAAACAACGTATTGACCTTTGTTATGGCGAATCAATACAGATATGTTTTCTTTCGATATATCAGGAAATTCCTCGACAATATTAGAAAATTCCTTTTCTCGGATTTTTTCAATTTCCAAATTGACTTTTTTGTTTTGAAATAACACCAGTATGCCCCCAATGTTTCGCATTCAATTATAGGGAATATTTTTCTTCGAAGTAAATATAACGACTTTTTGTCTAGCCAGCACTGTCGTCCATTCGCTAATCGTATTCAGGATATGCTCCTGTCATCGTGTAGAATCGGTCAAATCAGCGTAGCTATCATAATAACCGTCGTATATTTCTTTTACTAGACCTTTCCCGCACTGATTTAGCGTTACGAACGATACCGAAAATATCAACCACTCATTATTGCTATGACGCCACTCTGGTTTTTCAATTTACGAATCGCTAGGTATACTAAACCCTGATCGTTATACGATTTTCATTTTACCATTTTCCACACAAATCGACAAGCCCAATTTTTTAACCCGCCAAATAAGTTGGCGGGTTTCTTTTCGCTTAAAGCAAACTGCAAGTCACTGGACGGCTTGCGGTTATTTTCATACCCTTTGAAGGGACGTGTCCGCATGAAACCACCTTTTCCTGCTAGAGCGCCCCCTGCTAAGCTGACAAGCGATTGCACACAAAAACACAAAATCTTGAAAGGAGACGCAAATATTCTCAGGGGTAATCGACAAAACATCAATTTTGATTATGTCGGTTATTGTGTGCAATTGCGGATAAAATCTACACAACCCTAATGTTGAGAATGTTTGTTACATTCTGTGTGGGATTTTTTACAAGTATGGTAACAACCTTGCAAACCCTTGTGGTCGCGCTGGGCGCTGGCCTTGCGGTATGGGGAGTCATCAACCTTTTGGAAAGGTACGGTTCCGATAACCCTGCCGCAAAGGCGTCTGCATTGAAGCAACAGTATAATGAGAATAGATGTACAAGAGGCTGATTCTTGCAAGGGTAGTATTGTTTTTCAAGAGGATGGTCCGCCTTCCCGCGTAGGTTTTCATTTTTGTGCATGCCGCACAGAAATAGTATAATCTTTATCCGTGAAGCACATTTTGTTGGATTGTTAAAAGTGTACAATGTTTTTAATAGGAACTCCTTGGGATTTGTAACTTTTGGCGGCGGGATCCAGATGGATATGGCTTGGAGCTAACGGAGAGGGGAGAACCACGACATGAAATATGAAAAACTGTTTGAACCGGGGAAAATCGGCAACCTTATCATTCGCAACCGGACCGTCATGACCGCGATGGGGACCGGCCTGCCAACCTGGAACGGCGAAGCGTCGGACGAAATGATCCGCTACTACCATGACCGGGCAAAGGGGGGTGTCGGCCTTATCATCACCGAATTTACACGGGTGGATGAAGAAAGCGGACAATGCAACCCCTTTCAGCTATGCATCGCCAACCGCAAGCATGTGCGCAGCGTTGGCAGAATGGTGGAGACAGTACACCGCTATGGGGCTAAAATGTTTATCCAGCTTCAGCATGGCGGCAGAGAGGCTCTTCCCGCTCTCAACGGCGGCAAGCAGCCCATTGCCCCCAGCGCCGTAAAAAACAACATTTCCGGCATTACTCCAAAGGCCATGACGGTGGAGGAAATAGGGGAGATGGTGGATAAGTTTGTTGCTGCCGCTGCAAATAGCCAGAGGGCCGGTGCCGACGGCGTGGAGCTACACGCCTCCCATGGATATCTCCTGTGCCAGTTTATGAGCCCCTATACCAACAAACGCAACGACCAGTACGGCGGCTTGCTGGAAAACAATTGCCGCATCATTACCGAAATAATCCAGGGGATACGCGCCGCCTGTGGCCCACACTATCCGGTCAGTGTGCGCGTCAACGCCGAAGATTTTGTTGACGGCGGCATCGAGCTCGACTATGCCGTTCAGGCCGCCAGGCTCTTTGAGGCTGCGGGCGCCTCCGCCATCAACGTCAGCAGCGGCGTATATGAAAGCGTCAATAAAATGATCGAGCCCAACTATTTCCCCGAGGGCTGGCGCAAGCATTTGGCCAAAACAGTTAAGGCCAATATTGGCGTCCCGGTTATTGCGGTCAACACGGTAAAGCATCCCTCTACAGCGGAAACGCTTTTGCAGGAGGGTGTGAGCGACTTTGTGGGGGTTTCCCGCGGGCATGTGGCCGATCCCGAGTGGACCAATAAGGCTAAAGCCGGGCGAGAGGATCTGATTCGCAAGTGCATAGGCTGCATGAACTGCAACAAATCCATTGTGCAGGACCGGGTGATGTCCTGTGCCGTCAACCCGGTCAACGGCAGGGCCACCTTCTTGGGAGACGAGTTCATGGAAAAAAACGGGAACAACCGCACCGTCGCCATTATTGGCGGCGGCCCAGCCGGTATGCAGGCCGCACTAGTGCTGGCCAAGCGGGGTTTCCGGCCTGTCATCTTCGAACAGAACAGCGAGCTGGGCGGGACCGTTCTCCTTGCTTCCCGCCCGCCCCACAAAACCCTGGTCCACGATCTGGTCGAAACCCAGAAAGCTGAAATGAGGGAGTATGGTGTGGAGGTCAGGCTGAATACAACCGCTACCGTGGAGGAAATCAAGAAGCTCGATCCCTGCGGTGTGATTGTGGCGTGTGGCGGCAAGCAGATCGTGCCCAACGTCCCCGGACGGGACAAACCCAATGTTTACGGGATCGAAGAGGTTCTGACCGGCCAGGTAACCTTTAGCGGCAAGGAAATCGCCGTGATCGGAGGCGGTATCTCGGGGCTTGAAACCGCCCATTATCTCTGCGGCGACAACAAGGTCGCCGTGGTGGAGACGCAGGATATTGCGGGTTCCGCCATGTACCACACCGCACGCAACACGCTGCTGGGCCTTCTGGCGGATGACGGGGTAGAGATTCTGACGGGCCACGCCATCGCCTCGGTGGAAGACGGCGCCATTACCATGACCAAAATGGCCGACGCCACTAAAATAACACGCAGTGCAGACGTCGTCATCTGGGCGTTGGGATGTCGCCCGGACAACACGTTTAACACGCAGATTTTAGACGCATTTGACCACGTGAGTATCATCGGAGACGCCGATGCGCCCGGCACAATTCTGGACGCTACCCGCACCGCCTATGACATGGCTTTCGCATTTTGTTCAAAAGAGGAAAAGGGGAATTATAATGACGAACCTATTTGATCTTACCGGCAAAGTGGCGCTGGTGGCAGGCGGTTCTTCCGGCATCGGGTTTCAGTACGCAAAGGCCCTTGCGGGGCAGGGCGCCAAAATCGCCCTCGTGGCCCGGCGGATGGAACGCTTAGAGGAAAACAAAAAAGTGATTGAGGCCATGGGTGTGGAGTGTATGATTCATTACATGGACCTGTGCGACTCGGCCAGCATTACCAAATGCGTGGAGGGGGTTCTTGCCCACTATGGCCGCATTGATATTTTGATGAACTCCGGCGGCGTGCGGGGCATTGGCAGCGGCGCCGAGCAGAGCGACGATGAGTGGATGAGCGTGATGAATGCCGATCTGAACGGCGAGTACTATCTGATGCGCGATGTGGCCAGACTGGCAATGATTCCCCAAGCCTACGGCAGAATCATCAACATCCTTTCCATTCACGCCTTCGTGGGGCGAATCGGCCTTTCCACCGGCTCCTACTGCGCGGCCAAGGGTGGCCTGCTGTCCCTGAGCAAGGCGCTGGCCAACGAGTGGGCCAAACACAATATCACGGTAAACTGCATCGCCCCCGGGTATTTTCCCAGCGAGATCACCCAGCGATATATCGACGCCCCCGAATTTAAAAAGGTTTGCGAAACCTACTGCTCCTTTGGCCGCCCCGGCAAAACCGGAGAGATGGATGGCATTGCCATCTACTTTGCCTCCGACGCCAGCAGCTATACCACCGGCCAGTGCGTCGCCGTTGACGGCGGCTGGCTGACGGTTTAGGTTTTTACTCTTTGCAGTCAGCTTTACAACGAAAGGAGTAGCACAGTGAAGGAATTCCGCAATAAAATAGCGGTGATAACCGGTTCCGCCAATGGAATCGGCAAAGCCTTTGCCCTGGAGGGCGCCAAACGCGGCATGCGCCTTGCCCTCATTGATATTGACGAGGAGCGGCTGCCCGGCGTGAAGGCCGAATGCGAGCAGTTTGGGTCTCCCGGCGTCGCCGCCATCCTGGCCGATGTTTCCTCCCCCCGGGAGGTTCGCGACAGCATTGCACAGGTGACGCAGGCGTTCGGCGGTGTTGACGTCATGTTCAGCAATGCGGGAATCGCAACAGCAGGATGGATCAACGACCTGCCCTCACAGGACTGGCAATGGGCCATGGATGTCAACAGCAATGCCATGGCGTACTACGCACACGAGGTTCTGCCGATTATGGAAGAACAGAAAACCCCCGCCTATTTTATGTTTACCGCCTCCATTGCCGGCCTTATCGGCGGGCTGCGCATCAACACCTCCTATCTGGCCAGCAAGCATGCCGCTCTGTGTATCGCCGAAGGAACACGGGATTACGTGAAAGCCAAGGCATTGGATATCGGCATTTCAGTTTTTTGCCCGGAATACATCCGCACGGATATCCACAACAGCGAGCGGCGTCGCCCCACCCGGTACACGGTGGCGGACGATCCCTTTTACCAGAGCAAAAATCACCTGGACTACAAAAAGCTGTTTGAAGCCAACATTACTCAAAAGGGTATGAATCCGGATTTTGTGGGTCCGCGGCTCTTTCGCGCCATGGAGGATGAGCAGATGTATATCGCCCCCCACCTCCACACCCACGAATCCGTCAAGGCCCGTCATCGCGCCATTGAAGCCGATCTGGAAAAAGACCGGGCCCTCCACATGGAATTCGCGTCTCTCCAATAGATGTTATCCCATTTGCACGGCGCACGCTTTTTATGCATGGCAGACAATGATATTGTGTTGAATCCTGGTATTCTATGGAATAAGGGTACGAAAAGCCTGACGATTAACTTAGAAAGGGAAGGGGAGTTTTGTTTGAATGCAATTGGCATAATCGGATGTATACTTGGTTTTCTGGTGGTTATCATCTTTACCTATAAGGACTGGTCGGTTTACTTGGCCACGTTTTTCGGCGCCTGCATTGTCATCCTGTTCACCTGGCAGAACTTTATTGTGGCACTGAACGAAACATTTGTCCCCGGCGTATTTACGGCGGTAAAGAGCTTTTTCTTCCTCCTCATGTTCGGCTGTATCCAGAGCTTCATATACCGCGAAAGCGGCGCGGCAAACTCCATTGCCAACACCATTATGGGGCTGCTGTTACGGGACAGCGCCACCAATACCCAAAAGAATCTGATCGGCATGGGCATCATTTTGGCCATCGGCGCGGTGCTCAATCTGGGCGGTATCATTGCGGGCGTGGTGATCGTGCTCATGTACCCCATCGCCCTTTCGGTCTTTGAACGGTGCGATATCCCCAAAAAGTATATACTCGGCGTTTTGGGCGCGGGCTCCTACACCTTTACCCTTTCCATTCCGGGAAGTCCCCAGGTGACAAATGTGGCGGCCATGACGGCCCTGGGAACCTCCGCGGGGGTAGCGCCCATTCCCGGGTTGCTGGGCAGCGCCGCGGAGATCATCGCCATACTCATTTTGATGAACTGGTTCATCAACCGGGGGAGAAAAAGAGGGGAGCGATTTGCGCGCCACCCTCTCGATCCTCAAAACGATCCCACCAAGGATGTTCCCAATTTCTGGGTTTCCATCATCCCCATGGTCCTTTTGTTTCTGGCATTCAACCTGTTTGAGATCAATATTATCATCTGCCTGATCGGCAGCATCCTTCTTTCCATTGCGCTTTTCTGGAAATACCTGCGGGGCAAGAGCCTGCGGGAGCTTTTAAGCCAGGGGGCGGCCGATTCGATCCCCATGACCATGACCGTTGGGGCTATCTGTGGGTTTGCGGCGATTATCACCAACTCCGACGCTTTCCGGACCATGCTCAACTTTTTTGTCAATATTGAGCTTTCTCCCATTTTCATCTGCTGGATAGTCGTAGCGTTTATGTGCATGCTGACCGGCGGTTCCTCCACCGGGCAGTTGATTGCCCTGCCGCTGATCGCGCCCAAGCTGATGGAGCTGGGGCTCAATATCAATGTAATTCACAGGGTTTCGGTGTTCGCTGCGACCACGTTGGATTCCATGCCCTACTGCGGCTCTATTCTGATGCTGCTGCCCATGTGCCACATGAAGCTTCGGGAGATTTATCCCTCCATGTTTATCACCACGGTCGTGGCCACCAGCGTCGGTACCGGGGTTGTGGCACTGACCTGCGCCCTGTTCCCTTCGCTTGCGTGAATGACTATACCGCCTGAATATAGCGGTTTTTGCGGTAGGCGTTGATATTAAATGATATATGTAAATTCAGCATAAGCTGTTCGTCGCCCAGATCGATACCGCACAGCTGCTCGATCTGCTGAATCCTGTAGCTTATCGTGTTTCGGTGGTTGAACAGTAACTGCGCCGTGCGGCTTATGCTGAATCCCGTTTGGGTGAACACCCTAAGGGTTTCAAAAAGCTCGGTGTTCTTGCGGCTGTCGTATTCAGCCAAACGGTGGAGAGCCGGGTGACAGTATTGATCCAGCAGATCGTCGTCCTCTACCTTATCTAGCATCATAAAGAGGACATAGTCCAGGAAGTAGAGAAAGGGCGAGTCGCTGGAGACGCGGCTGGAAAACGAGAGAGCATTGAGCGCCTGGTTGTAGTACTCGGCAAAGCGGGCGATATCGGCAAATCGGTTGCTGATGCCGATGATGAGATGATAGTGGTTGGAAAGCTCTTCCAGCGCGTCCTCTCTTTCCTTGAGGAGGTTGCCGTTGACGTCCACCTCCGCCAGCAGTACAAGGGTGTTTTTCCACGGAAAACAGGGCTGGTACGGGGCTATTTCCGAGACAGCAGGCTGCAGCACCCGCTCGAAAAAGTTTTTATCCTTGTAGTAGTTGGAGCGTAGGACAAACACCCGCATATTGTCGGGAAACTGGAGCCGGGCAATCTTTGCGCGCTGCCGCGTTTCGGTGGGAGTGGCGCCGGCGATAGAATCCAGCAGTACTTTGTTTTCCATGATGCTGTGGTAGGTGTTGGCGCTTTTCAGCCGAAGCATGGTATTTTTAACTTTCTGCACGATCAGAGGGACCAGACGGCGGGTCTGATTGTCGAAGGTGGGGCTTTTATTAATGGCGAAGAAGTATCCCAGCAGATCGTGCTCGTGTATGATTCTGGCCACAAGTATGTACATGCCAATTTTTTTGCAGTAGAGGACGAAGGGAGTTTCAGTTTTTGGCTTTTTGCTGCTGTTTCTTCTGGATTCGATATAGTCCATCAGCAGTTCGTCACAATACCCCTGCTGCACACCCTTCATCCAAACGGGATAGCTGACGTAAAAGGGGCTTGAGTTGGCCAGTACCTTACCCGACATGTCGATGATGGCATAGAGAATCCCTGTCCGGGTAAACAGCTCGCTGAGTACGCCGTTTAAATTGTTGCCCGCCATCAGCTTGGACACCGCGTCCATGTATTGCTCCTGGGCCTGGGGCGACGTATCCAGTTGAGTTTTGACAAACCGGAACACCGTGGCCAGCCCGTCCGAGGTGATGCGCGCCGCATTGACGATATCCTTCTCTCGTTGCGCTGGAAGGGAGCCGGTATATAGGAGGCACGGCGGGATAAAGGTGCCGAAGCTTGCCTGCTCTCCCTCCATGAAATAAACCGTGGTGTCGTTGAAATCGCGATAATCCCGATCCATCAGGTTCAGGTCGAATATGTCGCAATCATCCCGGACCACCGGGTCCGCAATCATGTTTTCCTTGACAAGGATATGAATGAGAATAGAAAACTTCATAATGGCCATCCCCTCTTATAATATATACAAATATTATACCACTTTCCGATGACTTCTGTAATGCGATATTGACAAAAGATTCACTATATCATATAAGTTTGGATTGGGTTACAAAAAACCAACCGCCTGTTTGTGCAATAATGACAACGAATCTTAATGGTTATAAAAGTTGTAATATTCAGCTTTTGCAACGCACGCAATATCCGGGAAAAAGTGTATTATGCAAAAAGCACAAGATGTGCTGGCGTTCTGGTTTATATGCACATTGTTGATCGTTGGATGGGGTGATAAACTGTTA
>Ga0153972_1000455_pt1 | contig 12949 bp, 9 predicted proteins | sample TSGA056MetaG_FD_104732 | JGI IMG/M metagenome (GOLD analysis project Ga0153972, IMG submission 104732) | Attine ant fungus gardens microbial communities from Georgia, USA - TSGA056 MetaG | ecosystem: Host-associated > Fungi > Mycelium > Unclassified | place: USA: Georgia, George L Smith State...
AAAACTAAACCGTGATAGGTATAGGGTCCATCTTGCTTGTCTTTGGTTTAATTTCTGACTCACCATAAAATACTGGAGGTTTTTGTGATCTGTCCAGATTTCAAATTCAAGTTTTGCTCTTTCCAAATAATACCTCCATGCTTCTAGGCATCTTATTACTGCTAACATCTCTTTATCGTGAATTTCATAATTCTGCTCAATAGCGTTTAGCAATTTAGAGATAAAAGCCACCAGTCTCCATTTGCCATCTTTGCACTTTGTCGGTAATACCCCCCCTGTTGCATAATCTGAGACATCTGCTTCCACTCTTATCTCCCTATCAATGTCTGGGATGGCCAGAATAGGTTCTATGGTAAACACTACCTTGAGTTCCTCAAATGCTTCCTCCTGTTCCTTTTCCCACTTTCACTTTTGCTCCTTCCTGACTAGCACATGTAGTGGTGCTGCTATCCTAGCAAAGTTCTTTATGAACCTTCTGTAGTAATTAGTGAGGCCTAGGAACTTTTGCACTTCCTTGATGTTCCTAGGTACCAGCCAGTTTAGGACTCCCTTCACCTTTTCCTTTTGCATTTCTACTCCTTTTGGGCCAATTACTACTCCCAGGAATTCTACTTCCCTTACTTTCCGTTTGCATTTCTCCAGTTTTACGAACAGGTCATTTTCTTCCAGTCTCCTCAGTACTTCCTCTACCAACTTATCATGTTTTTCCAGTCTCCTCAGTACTTCCTCTACCAACTTATCATGTTTTTCCTCCATATCCGTGGCTACTAAAATGTCATCAATGAAAGTCACCATATCCCCTTGGTTTATGAGGTCTCTAAATAGGTCATTCATCATTACTTGGAAGGTAGCTGGGGAGTTTGTTAACCTGAAATATATAACAGTGGGTTCATATTGTCACAAAAAAGTGATTACTAAATAGTGATATAAAGGTATAACAAAATACCTGTTCAAAGAACTACATAAATAGCTGGACCTTCATTAGCAAGTAGCCTTGCTAATGTCGCCCTTTTGGTGTAGTGGTAAACCATACAGTATATGACTACTGGTCCATAGTACAACTGTGACATATATGCTCCGATATGTGTTGTGAATGCTGCCTTCCATTCATCTCCCTCCTTGATTCTGACATTATTGTATCCCCATCTCAAGTCTAATTTTGTAAACACCTTTCTCTTTTCTACTCCGTCCAATATATCTGCAATAAGGGGTAGAGGGTATCCATTCTTTATTGTCCACTGGTTTAAGTGTCGATAATCCTGTACCATCCTCTAGATACCATCCTTTTTTACTACAAAGTGTACCAGTGATGTTTGGGGTGATTTGGAGGGTCAAATGTATCCTTTCCTCAATTGGTCTTCTATGAATTTCTGTACTTCCTCTCTTTCTTCTCTCGATAGTGAGTATATCTTCCCCTTTCTTGGCATAAACCCTTCTTTTAGCTCTATGGCATGGTCCCAGGTCTTTTCCACTAGCATCCTTTTTGACTCCTTTTTTCCAAATACTTTCTTCCACTTCCAGAATCTCCTAGGTACCAGTTCTCTTAATACTTCCTTGTTCTCGTTTTTTTCTGTCTTTCTTACTTTTTTCTCCTTTCCTTCTTGCTTTCTTTTTCCACATATAGGTGGGCAATGCATCATCTTCACCTCTCCCTTTTCCCAATCTATTTCTGGGTTGTGGGCTGCTAGCCACAGCATTTCCAGTATCAACTTTGTCTTTCCCAAGTTGCACATATCCATTCTCACTCTTTCTATATGTTCCTTGAAGAACATATTGCACTCAACCTGATGTGTTATAGCTTCTCCTGTATTTGCTGTTCTATCCACATTGCTAACTAAGAGGGGTTTTTTTAGCTTCTCTATCTTAAACCTCTTTTCTTTTGCAAAGGTTATGTCCATGAACAGACCTGTCGCACTGCTATCCAACAATGCCTTTACTACTACTCCTTCATAACTCTCCAGCTTCTCTAACCCTACTTTCAGCCAGACTTCCCTCAATGGCCATAGTGTGTGCTATATATCTCTTACTCTCTTAGTTATATTGGTGGACATCAATTTATTGCCCAGTTTTTCCAGGTGCAATATACTGTATATATTATTGGAGACCAGCCAAGAGCTTACTGTCCTCCATTTTCTTTTGCCGACTCCTATGGTGTTTCTACTATCCTTCCCCTATATCTTTCCCAGCAATTTTTGGCTATATGGCCTCATTTTCCATATATGTAGCACGTTCTATCTCCTCCTCTTCCTCTATCCACATCCATTGCATTTGGGTTTCTCCTTGGACCTGTTTGAGCTCCCCCTCTATTAGTCGTGTTTTCACCATCTCCTCCTCTGTATCTCTCTTCTGTTCTCTATGTTATTTGTCCCCCTCTTCCTCTGTATGATCCTCCTTCTCTTGGCTGTACATTTCCCCCTGGACACACTATATTTCTTTCCAGTACTCTTTCTTCTGCCCTACTTTGTCTTTGATTCCTGTCCAATTTTACTACCCTTTCCTACCACTCCCCAATGGTAGTAGGCAGTTCCTCTACTTTGGCCAACTTTCTTCTGATGGTCCTATTCAATCCTCTTTTGAATTCTTCAATGAGAGGTCTTCTCTTATAGCTACTCCCCCTGGCAACCTTTTTAAACTCCTGTACATACTCGTTGCAGGTCCTTCTCCCCTGCTCAATTGTTCTTAGCTGCTCTATTTTTCTTTCCTCCTCCGATGTTTCTCCAAAGTCGTTCCTTATCTTTGTGAACAACTGTTCTGCTGACTCTACCTCTGATTCTTCTTTTGCTAACTCGTCCAACAGGTTATCTTTCCATGCCTCTGCTATTTCTCCTTGTACATATGATAATACCCAGGCCACCTGGGTCGCTTCCACCTCCTCTGTCATCTTTATTCTGATATATAGTTGAGCTGTATTTACAAATGTGCTTACTTCCTCCATCTTCCTACTAAAGACTTAAGGCCTTGCAACCTCTACTCTGCTCCCTTGTTGCTGGAGGAGCATAGTGTTAACCTGCTGCTGTAGGGTGGCAATCATAGTGAGGAGTTGTTCCTTTCTGGAAGGGGTTTTCCCCTGTTGTTGTTGGGACATATTGTATGGTGGTGGTGATAGTGATGGTGATGGTGACAACTTGTACTCTGATGATTCCTGATCCAGGGTTGCTAACTAAGGCCTATATCCAACAGGGCACACAATCTTCACCTGTCTAGATTCCTACTGCCTTACTGACTACTACTCTAATCAAATTTGGTATATGATTGCCTCTAAGAAGAGGACCTCTATACTAAGTGGCTTCCTAAGGAATAACCACCAATCTCCTGTATATACTATTCACAATGGAATGTAGTACAGAGTTTATATGAAGAAAGAAGTAAAGAGCAACGTCCAATTGTGAGATCAGAACTTGAGCAGGATACCTAGACTTGGTATCTCGTCTCCTCCCTCAGTCTCTAACTGACTGAGAAGTCCCCTTTACAGCTAGGGCCTGCTATCCAAAAAGCTTGTAAGCACTGTGCTCACTAGCAAGGAAGATGTAAGAGTAAGTGGGTGGTGAGGCTACGAGATGCGAGGTCACTGTTGGGAATCGAGTTCTTATATTATTGAGAGACAGTGAGTGTCCTTAGTAATCACCCTAGGTGGATGTTCAAGAAGAACTTGATGGAGTTCTTTGTTGGATTGGACTACTACTTATACTACTTTTACAGTAGCTGTACTACTACTAGTCCACAATCACATATTTCTCCAGAATGTTCTACAACCTTGTGATCTTATCACATGACTTGGCTTCTTAAGTTCCCCTGCTATTTATATCTTAATCCCATTGTATGCTTTGAGGTTTTGGACTAAGTGTTCAAATGCATGGAAGACTTTTTCCTGCTCAGAGCTCTCATAACACAACTGTTATAAAACAACTCCTAAGAAAAAAACTATTTCTTGTATATTTATCAACTTAATGGAAAACATCCAAGAATACAATGCAGAAAAGATATAAATGGCATAGGAAGGATTATATAAGATATAGATAGTTCTTAGTAAGAGTTATGTGATTATAGGAGACAGGCACACAGACTAACCAATATTTGTATAAATATCTAGTAGAATCTAATGGAGAACTCCCTTGTACTAACAACAACATTTGAGAAAAAATAGATTGTATACTTCACCGTTCAAGTATACCTTCCACCAACAAAAGATTAAATTTTTGGGTTTTATACTAGATTCTGAAGGTTTACAGATAGATAAGAACAAAGTACAAACCATTGAGAACTGGCCTAAACTACACTGTCCAAAAGATATTTAGGCATTTTTGGATTTTGCTAATTTCTATAAAAGGTTTATTAGCAAATACTCAAAGATCACTTTTGCTCTTATTTATCTCACTAAAAAGAATGTGAGCTGGTTTTGGTCCAATAACTACAAGAAAGTCTTTACTAGACTAAAAAGGGCATTCATAACAGCCCTGGTACTTGATTACTAGAATCCCAAAGCATTTATCATTGTTGAGACAGATGCTTCTGACTTTATCCTAGTTGTGATTATCTCTACCTACTATAAAAGTAAACTCTACTCCATTGCTTTTTATTCATAAACATTCTAATCTGCTGAGTTAAACTATAATATATATGATAAGGAACTACTGGCAATTTTTGAAGCTTTTAAAAGGTGAAAACACTACTTAGAAGGTACTTGTAAGGGAACTGTACTATCATGACTTGGCAAAACAACTAAGTCATTATCTATATTTCTTTTCTTTTCTTTTCTCTTTTTATTTGGATTTACTACACAAGAAGAAAAGTGTTATATAACAAATATCACATATTATGGTTATATGTCAGGATATTACAGTGTTATGTCACATGATAATGTCACATGATGAGTGTGGGAAAGTAGTGCACAGACCATGTAGTAGTTGTATAAGTAGTGTATAGAATTTAATAGGAACTCTATTAAGTTTTTTTTATCAACTTGGACTTAGAGTATAATTAAGTTGTCTCAAGCTAAGTCGCTACATACACCAAAGTCCACTTCTGATGTACTGATGGCAACACACTAGACTGACCCTGCAACTAATTAATTGCCTATTCCTGCATTCTTGTCTCTAACTACTGAGATATTTTGTAGCATATATAGTATAGATTACTCTCTAGAAGCCTTATTCTATTCTTTAAGGTTTCTTCTGGAGATAAGTTGTAATATACTCTAGACTTATTTATATACTAAAGAATCTTCTAGAGTCACTCTGCTTTGGCTGCCCTTACAGTACTTGAGTACTGGTAAAAGTCATCACTGATTACTATAATCTGGAATATTTCTGTGAATCCAAGGTATTGACCTGCAGACAGGCTTGTTGGTTTAAGTTTTTTTCTCAATTCAATCTCTAGATTTGTTTCAGACCTGAGAGACTAGGGGTGAAATCTGATATATTAACTTAAAGATAGAACCTGTGTCCTGAAGAAATTGCAAAAGATTTAGAAAGCCAAGTAATTACCAGTACAAGATCTATTTTCCAACTCCAACAATTAGAACTAGCACTCAGAGCCATACAATTGTCAAACCAGGCACAGGAGTATGAAATGGTACTGGACTTAACAATATTACTAAAGGATATCAATGTTATTCTGTCTCTCAACAGATTAGCAGCAAAGCTTGTGAAATCCCAAACTATAGTTCCAGACTTTCTTTGGTCTAGGGATTCAAAGAACTACTTATTGTACCAGAGTTATACCTATGTCTCTAATATGGAGGACTTATACCTTTGTGCATTATACTTTTACCATAATTATATGTTGGCAGGCTACCTGGGTCAAACTAAAATACTACAGCTACTACAGAGAAAATTTGCCTGGTCAAACATGAAGATATTTGTAATTGATTTTATGAGGTCTTGTAATGTATATAATAGGAACAAATTACATTACTACAAACTATATAGTCTGTTAAAACAGTTACTGATCTTATCTTGACCTTGGAAATCAATCTCAATAGATTTCATTGAGCAATTTCTTTCTTCAGATAATTTTACAAATATTCTAGTGATTGTAGACTATCTAACTAAACAAGGGGTTTTTATACCCATCTACAATACCATTGATACTTTTGTATTGGTAGATGTCAGCAACTGACTCAAGAACCTTAAATTAGGAGTTAACTCAAGATAACACTTCAAGGTTAGAAGAGAACTCAATGGGGTTTTCACTCTAATTACAGTTTACTATATATACAAGTACAGTATTTGTTCTTGTTTAAAATACAAGCTGTCTATCAGCTACCAGTTCAACTTCAGTCTATATCCATTATATTTATAGCTCATTGTTATAGTCAAGGTGACTTATGACAGTAGAGCTCTTTATCAAATATATTTTTTCTAAACATAGTATCTCTTTCTATATTACTTCTGATTGAGGACCAAAATTTATCTTAAGCTTTTTTAGATCACTAGTCAACTCCTTGGACATCAAGCTTCACTTCACTTTAGATTACCATCTAGAAGTCAATAGCCAAACAGAGAGAACAAATCAAACATTAGAATATTCACATTCAATAATATTCACTCAGCCTCTACTGGTGTCTTCTTTTTTTTTGCTAATAAAGATTACTATCTTCAGCTACAAACCTAATCCTTAGACAATCTTTTATTTGAATCTATAAGAACCTTCTCCAGCAATCTAGAGTTTGTATACTCTAAACTAAAGTAGTTGCTAACTGAGACTTAAGTATATTATCAAATACAAAGTAACTTTATCCATAGATTATTATCTGTTCTTGAATAGAACAAAGAACTACTCTAAGATGGTTATATTATCTCTATTTCAAGAACAATAGCACTCCTATATATAGAACAATAGATAGTAATTATGTAGTAGGTTGTTCTAGTACACAAACTACCACAATTATGTATTTAAGAACTGTATGTCTGAGGATAAACCTTAGACTTAATAACATCTTTTGCTATTGTCTAAACTTTGCTTTTTTAAGCCTTTTGATTATCAAATCATCAACTTACAGATCAGTAAGTGGCCATTTGTAATAATTCTGTTATAGATTGAAGTTATAGACATAGACTTGATTTGAAGTTATACAATATTGATTCACTTATGTAATATATATATACACTCTGTTTTTACTTCTGAACTATGTAAAGTACTGCTCTATCCTATAAGGTTATGGGCTCTGGCTCCCAGAATTAATCACCTACTATCATTTCTGTCCTTCTACAACAATTTGCTGCTTACTACAAATTTATTCATTGCATTTTCATTATTATCATGTCTTCTATTCCTGCTATATTATCATTTGTTGACTTCATTCCCATCCTTTAGATTAGAGTCTCCTGGGCCACATAAAGTTCTAGAATGCAGAGAGAGCTTGAAAGAACCTTTGTATGGTACTATATCTCTAGAGACATTACCATTCTCTTTTTACCTTGCCAACTCATCTCTAATGCTATAGCTGAGTTTGCAGTACAAGTCCAACTTTGCTAAGAGTACTAAGAGCTAAAGCATGCTTATGAAAATGCTCTTAAGGCTGATAGTAAGGCCAAGGGACTTATCAAGAAATATCTTACCACTGACCAGTTACTTGCTCTTGTTGCTAAGCATCTCAAGATAAAATACTTATGTCTTTATGGTATAGGTAATTTCACTAATTTTGCCAATATTGTTTGCCAGACTGCTTAGACCAAGATACAGTAGAGAAAAAAGCTTGATGGTTAAGTCTATTTAATTTATCCAAAAAGCAACCATACAAATACTCAGTGTAGGTAACAAAATAGAGAGAGTACAAATGATAATAGGGATAGTGGGAGAAAGAAGAGGAATATAACACTATAGAAACTAGCAAATACTACTATTGTCCAAAATCAGTAAGATCTTAGTTCAGATACTGATTTTTCTCAGGCTAATATCACAACTGCTTTTCCTGAATATTATTATACACCTTCCTCTTTTTTTCCTGCTTATGTCATGATTGCTACTGAAGTTGTTGCTTTCCTTGCAAAGACAAGTAGAAAAAATACCTTCCTTGTATTACAAATGGTCACTTACTGATTTGTGAGTTGATAATTTAATAATCAAAAGGCTCAAAAAAGCAAAGTTTAGACAGTAGCAAAAGATATTGTTAAGTCTGAGGTTTATTCTCAGATATATAGTTCTTAAATACATAATTGTGATAGTCTGTGCACTAGAACAACCTACTACATAATTACTACCTATTGTTCTATATATAGGAGTACTATTGTTCTTGAAATAGAGATAATATAACCATCTTAGAGCAGTCCTTTGTTCTATTCAAGAATAGATAATAATCTATAAGTAGAAATTAGTGTTATGTACAAATATTAAGGACCTTGTATCTCCATGGGATCTTATTGCCTTGGGGTCTATTTATGGCCAATAGAAGAGCATTGAAGAGAACTTCATGATGGTTGTTAAAGCAAATGATTATGTTAAGTAGTTCCCAAGATATTGGCAATTTAGTATCTGGTGACTTGGTAATCACCAACTGATCTGCTGATAACTTGGTGAATACTGATTGTCTTGAGATGTTTCTGGTACCATTTGAAAGATCTTCTTAAGGGCTTTTGGTGGCCATTTAGATCGTTGAAATTGGTCAAGTATTCCCAGAGTTATGGTCCAAATAAAGTTTGTGACATTACTCTCTCTCTTGGTTCAAGCTCTGTTGAGAAGTTATCTCATCTTTGGTAGACTCTAAAGATATTCCTGCAGCTTTTTGCCTGCATTATATAGATTTTCCTCAGGTTTTCATATATCATCTCCTTGACTGTATTCTTTCCATTTAACAAGAAATTTGTTTTTTCTATGTCTTTGTCATGAATCTAGAATCTTCTCTACCTCCCATTCTTTCTGGCTCTATATCAAGGTTAGTAGTGGAGATGTAGATTTCTGTCCACAGATAGTGGATTTGGAGTACTGTACTAACTTGCTAGTATAAAAAACTAGATATAGCATATAATAACTATGCCATATCTTTGGATGAGAACCAATTGTTAATAGGAATGAAATGGACCCTTTTGATGAGCTTGTCAACAATAATATAGATAGCATCATAACTGTTTGACTCTGGCAATTGTATGATTAAGTCCATTGAGATTATTTCCTAAGGCCCATTAGGTACCTTGTTAGATATGAGTGGTTCAAAAGGTTGTTGTATGTGATTTTTTATCTACTGACACATATCACAACCCATAATGTATTTCTTGACAAATGTTGTCATCCCAGGCCACCAGTAATTTCTGGAGACCAACTTATAGGTTTTTTACCGATCTGAATATCTGGTAGATAGCAAATCATGGTGCATCTTAATAATCTGTTGTCATAAGGTATCTTTTATACTGTGGAGAATATAAACCTTCTTTCTGTACAGAAGTAGTCTGTTCTTATAGTTCTAGTCTTACAAGGATTTTCCAAATTCTCTTGGACCAGACTTGAGTAATGTTTTATAGTCTTTGGTGACTTTGTCTGATAAGAGTGCTGTTTTGACCTCCTTTAGGATTATTTTATCATTTATTGGTATCTCATGAGTAGCCTCTAGTATATTGATAGTAAAGAACTTAGGTTTTAGGAACACCTGGTTTGTATTGTCAAGGTCTGTCTCTATCTCATGGTATGCTCATTTGGACAGAGGGTCTTCTGCCTACATTATCTTCTCCAGTTTATAATAGAGTACAAAGTCAAAACAAGTCATGAAAAGTGTCCATCTTGCTTGTTTTCTGGCTAGCTTTTAAGCTATTCTGAAAAAAGTAAGGTTCTAATAATCTGACCAGATCTCAACTTTATATAAATACCTCTCCAAATAGTGTTTGTATTTCTCTAGTCTCTAAATTACTGCAAGTAGTTCTTTGTTATAGATTTTATAGTTCCTCTCATAGATATCTAATAACTTGGAGAAGAAAGCTACTAGATGTCACAGATTAGTTTGTATATCCTTTTGTGATAAAACAGCTTCTATTGTGAAGTTGCTAGTATTAGTAGATAACTTAAAGAGATCTTTGTCATTTGGTATTCTTAGAACTAGAGCTGTAGTGAAGGCCTTTTTCAGTACCTCAAAAGCATTTTGTTACTCTATGCCCCAAGTCCAGATACTATTCTTCTTGGTCAAGTTAAAGAATAGCTTTGACATCTTGACAAAGTTCTCAATAAACCTATGATAGAAATTCACAAAACCTAAGAATGCTTGTACTTGCTTGACTTTTGTTGGTACTGACCACTCTAGAACTCCTGAAAGTTTCTCCTCATCCATCTGTACTTTATTCTCTAAAATAATTATGCCCAAATACTTGATACTACTTTGCTCAAAGAAACACTTCTTTGCTTTAGCATAAAGGTTATTAAATTGGAGTCTTTTCAGTACTTTCTTGACCAATTACCTGTGCTCCTTCAAACATGTCCCAAATATTAAAATATCATCTAAATATACTATTACTAATTGTATACAAATCAAGTCTTCCAATATATTATTCATCATGCTTTGGAAGGTCACTGATATATTAGAAAAACCAAAATACATAATAGTTGTCTCAAAAAGGCCTTATCTTATAATAAACACTGTCTTCCATTCATTCCCTTTTCTAATATAAATATTGTTGTATCCCCACCTTAAGTCAATTTTGGTAAAGATTGAGGCTTTGCTAAGTAATTTAATCAAGTTGGCTATTCTAGAGATTGGATAGTGATTTTTGACAGTAATTCCATTGAGAGCTCTATAGTCCATAATGGATTGTAAGCTTCTATTATGCTTCTTTACAAAAAAGAATAGAACTGCTATCAGGCTAGCAGATGATTGAATATATCCTTTTCTGAGTTCCTTATTGATCCATATATCAAGAGAGTTTCTTTCTGCTAGAAAGAGTAGATAGACCTTGGCTGGTTTGGAAAACATTATACTTTCTACACAGTTAATTACATGGTCATATAGTTTTTGTATTGGTATTCTCTCTGACTTATTCTTTGAAAACATATTCCCATACTTGTGTAACTACTCTGGTACATAAGCCTTCTAGATCTTTGTGTCTTTGTAATCTGAGTCTTTATATTAGTCTTGATTGTTGAGTATAGTTGCAATCATTATTGTCTGTTAATAACCACCTAGGTTAGTTGTGTCTGCCTAGCTAAGAATATGGTTATTGAGGTCCTCATCTCCTATATCATCCAATGAGGGAGATCTGCTAACATCTAGTTCAAGGTAAAGTTTATTAGCTCCTGCTTTTACATTTTATATTTTACAAGCTTTACTAGTGTATGTATCTGGGTACCTGGTGAGCTCTTATTGACCTTTTCACAATCAATATTTGGATTATGCTTATACAAGTACAAATACTCAATCATTATTTCTTTATTCCCTAAGTTGATGATAAAGAGATACTGGGTTGTCCTATACAATCCAATTTCTATATAAGCTCAGACATACTCAGTTATTTGTTCCACCTTGTTGGAAGTACCATCTGCATTAGTTATACAATATGGATTTGCCAGTTTATAAGTTACCAGGTTATTATTTTCTATAACAACTCTGTTGACAAAGTTTATGGTGGCTCCTGAATCAACTAAAGCCTTGGTCTGTACTTTCTTTCTGTATACTCAAAGTGTAACTGAAATTTTGAAGGGAGTAGTCTTATTACATACTATATTATTACAAGATTCCAGTACTACTTCTGACTTTTGTAAGCTAATAGAAGATATACTTTCTTCTGACTATAGATCATAGACATTATACTCTATAGTCTCAAGAGAAGATCCAATTTGGGTGTTTCCTTTTCCTTTCCACTCAGAGGAACAAGATCAGGGATTTTCTCAATTGATGCACTATTAATTTTGATGTTCTCAAAAGGGAAATCTGGATTGTCATTGTCTTCCTCTAATATTTTCATTAGCCATACTCTAAATAACTAATTCTTATTCTTGCTTGGACCTGGTGAAGATGGTTTCTGAAAATAGGTCTTATGAGGACACTTGTTCTCATTACTGGGCTTATTATAATAGTCTACAGTATTATATGTTTTTGACTTATTCTTAAAGCTTTTTCTAGTACATATTTGATAGTATTACAAGCTCTTTCCTTTCTTTTTCTAAATTTCATCTATTTTTATTGTATCTAGGTTCTTCTTTCTTCCACTTTTCTCTTTAATTGCCTCTGGACCAAATATTGTGTCCTGGACCTTATCTGGATATAAGGTCTTATATGCTTGTATTAATAACTTTAGATAGTCATTTCATATTTTTGGAGATTGATTTGTAATTTCATAGATAATAAGTGTATTTTACAGCTTGTCAGGGATGATCTCTTTCATTTTGTTAATGTGAACTTTATTGCTATAGTTGATAATTCTTGCCAATGTTCTGTATTATTCTGTGTACTTGACAAAGTTCTTCTTTGTTAGGTCCTTGTTGATCCAGAGTACTATTAATTTCTTCTTTGTTTCTTTTTTATTATCTTATTGTCTATAAATATTTTTGAGTTCTTGGACAAAGTCACTTCAAGAACCAACACTCAATCCTGCTTCAATCTTGTTATAATATGACTTCATATATATGCTAGCAAGAGTATGTAAATGGATGAAGGTACATATGATTTTCTGATCATCTAATATAATACTAGATGCTAAACAGTATAGAGTAATCTAGCTCAACCAATCATACAGATGCATCTTATTTTCAGAGCATGCAAATGTTGGTAGCTCTGGCACCTTGGTTTTGGAGATGATGTTTCCTTTAGGGAGCCTTACTAGCTTTCTCCGAAGATAGACAACTTCTGCCTCCAAATTTGTAATTTTATTGTATGCAATAGTCAAAATACTATTATAGTAATTAATTGCTCTATTGAGCACCTGATCAACATAGTTCTTGAGGGTCAGAGTAGTACTCTGATATACATTTTGCAGTATCTCTATCTCTATCTTATTCTAAGACATATGCTTAGGGCTGATACTATCTCTGACAA
>Ga0153972_1000457_pt1 | contig 12928 bp, 12 predicted proteins | sample TSGA056MetaG_FD_104732 | JGI IMG/M metagenome (GOLD analysis project Ga0153972, IMG submission 104732) | Attine ant fungus gardens microbial communities from Georgia, USA - TSGA056 MetaG | ecosystem: Host-associated > Fungi > Mycelium > Unclassified | place: USA: Georgia, George L Smith State...
AATACCAATCGCTTTTTCAGAATTCTCATAGAAACCTAGTTGTGTATTATTGGAAAGTAAAGCGATCATTATTTTATCCATATATTTATATAAGCTGATTGCAATCGCTGGGATAAATAAGATAATCAGTGGCTTTATATGCTTTTTCATTTCAAGCCATCTTGGTTTAGTAAAAGTAATTTCCTTTAAGATAAAGGCCCATAAAGAGGCCTGACTAATCAGAGCCCCAACTGACATAATCATACAGTACTTCCAAAAGTCATTGGTGTTCCTGACAAATATAAATATACATAATACATTTATCACCTTTATTATCGTATTTCTTGTGACAATGAGTTTGAATTTCTCTATACCAAAAAAAACCAGCTTATATCAAATAACGCACTAATAACAAAAGGCAATTGGATGGCCGCAAAAAAACGATCTTCCCCACTTAAGTTGAATATATATACCCCATAGAATCCAATAATCACCAACGTAATAATAGCGTGCAAATAAAATATACTGCTAAATTTTTTATTTAATTCTTTTTGGTTGTCTCTAACTTGAGCGATTGCCCTATTTCCATAATTTATTAATCCGAGCATTGCAAATAATACAAAGTAATATGCAATAGAATATGTATATGTGTAAATCCCTAATTTTTCAGCACCTAAAATTCTTGACACATATGGCGACGTGACAAAGGGCAATGCTAGTACAAGCACCTCATACGCAACTTGATATACAATATTTTTTTTAATACTTGATTTTTTAGTCATTTTGCTCCCTTGCTACCGATAAATTATTTATGCCCTCCCCTAATTGAGTCTTTATGATACCGTTTGAAAGACTGCATGATAAACAAAAATGTTAAATTATAAAAAATATTTATTGAATGTGCCTCAGCTATTCCCTTTACACAATCAAAATATTGAAATCTTGCCTTATCCCCCATTCTTCTTCCTCCTCGAAATAAATCTTTCTAATACTTGCTTCTCCAATTCTAAAACCAAAGGTTCTCTTACAAGATTTAAAATCAAAGCATACATCGCAAAAAAGCAAACTGCAGATGTTACTAGTGTGAGAAAGCTCCCAACGCTTATCATCTTTACCCATAAGGATGCTATTGTTGAAATAACAAGTGCACCAATAATCGCAATATAATTAAATTTTTTTAAAATTGGCACAAGCAGATCCTTAAGAACTATAAATTGGAACAGGACTACTGTAAACTCTGCAACCACTGTTCCAATTGCAGCACCCGCAGATGTAAGGTGAGGAATTAAAATAACATTAATAACTAAATCCAGAACTGCCCCTGTGATTTCTGAAAACAGTACGATTTTTTCTCTTCCCAACGGAACCAGAATCTGAATACCCATCAGATTGCTTAAGCCAATGAATAATAAAGTCGGCATGATTATAATCATAGGGATAATCGCCCCCTCATAACCGGATCCTGAAAGGAATCTGATTGCATCTCCTGCGTAGAGCATAAAGTAAAGCATCATTGGAGTGGCCATTAAAATAACAAAGTGTAAAGCCTTACTTGTCACATGTTTGAAAGCATCTATTTGGTTGTTCTTTACATAGTAAGACACTCTTGGTAATAACACTGCTCCCAGAGAAGTAACAAGACTTACCAGAATATTTTTGATTTTCACTGCTGCGCTATAATACCCGACATCGGTATCCGTTGCCATGAAACCAAGCATTAAGGTATCAATGTGCGTATAGATCGTTGTCGCGCAAGACATGGCAAAAAAAATCATAATCGGCTTCAGATGCCTCTTCAAATTGTAATGTCCTAACGGTCTAATATATATATGTCTATGCAGATTGACAAAGTTAAAGATATTTGATGCCGAAGCAGCTAAGATTGTAATTCCACCATAGATGACATAATCACTTTTTTGATGAATAAAGATAAACATCGCTATCAGAGCGACAAACTTAAAAATTATTGAACGAACCGTGATATAAGTATATTGCTCTAATGCCTTGTACAACCACTCCATACTGATGAAGGTAAAAAATATATTCAAGCTGACGATTATATAAAGCGTACGGTCGGCCTGCAACCTTGGAACAGTTAATAAAACAACTGCTAACCCAGCATATGAAATAAGAGTCGTAAATAACTGGATAATAAACAGTTCTTGAACAGTTCTTGACAGCTCTTCCTTATTATCTCGGACACTGGCACAAACCCTTATTCCATACGTTGGCACGCCTAACTGAGAAAACAGCATAAAATACGATATTAGAGAAGTCGCAAACGATACTTTTCCGGTTCCTTCTGCAAGCAGTATTCGGGAAACATATGGAAAAGTGATTAGTGGAAATATAAACGATGACATCGTCAAAATCAAGTTCATTATAAAGTTTTTCTTTAAGGAAATCTTCTTCTTAGTCATCGCAATACTCCTGCTGTAATCATCTTAAACCATTTACTATCTGCTCAGATACTTCTCTAAACATACGTTTTCTTGTCTCAATAGTGCCGCCTCCGATATGAGGAGTAATATATACATGCTTTTTGTTTTGAATCTTTTTAACAACTTCCCCGTCTACATCAATATCCACATTGACATAAAAGCTCTTCTCCTTCTGTGCTTTGTTAATTAAAGCGGCAATATTAATTGTTGCAAGGCGTGATACACTGATGAATATGCAATTGGCTTTCATCTTCTGAACCAAATCCTGCGAAATCAAATTCTGCGTTCCAGCATTATTTGGAAGGTTAACAGAAATTAAATCTGCGTTTTCCGCAAGTTTTTCTAATGGCAAATACTCATATGGAATATCATGTTTTTCCGGGTGGGCTGTCCAATAAACCACATCCATCCCCAACACAGACGCATATTCCATTATCTTCCGAGAAATATTTCCAGCACCAATCACACCCATTGTCTTACCGTAGAGATCCTCTGGCTTCTGAGATAATGCCTTGTTATTCTTACCGTCATTATAAAGAGCACAACCTTCAGCTAAACGCTTTACACAACTAAGTGCCGTACCTATTGTAAATTCAGCGACAGACTGTGCATTTGCTTTTGGCGTGTTATAAACAGTAATCAGATATTTCTTATCATCCGGCACTTGAATATGATCTAAACCCACGGAAGCTGTTGCAATAATCTTCGGAGAAGTAATATTCTCAAACATCTCAGGTCGCATCTTCTGGCTTGTTCCTATAATGATACAGTCATACTCCTCAATGATTTTTTTCATCTGATCATCATCCGGCCTCGGTCTTCCTAATGGATGAACCATCAAATCCACGCCAGCATCTTCTAATAATACAATTGCATCCTGATCAAAATCATCAAAAATACTATATGCTTTCATGACATCAATCCTTTATTAAAATACTTCTGCAAATGTTTAGCTGCAAAAGTTCTATCACAAGACGCTTTTTTCTCTTCTGGAATAGTCTTTATCAAATCCACAAGGATATCGGTAGTCACTCTCTCATCCTGAGTAAAAATCTTGATATAGCTCGGTGTACAGGAATACAAAGAAGCCAAATAATAATCCAAACTATATCCCCAAGGAGTCAACTTCTGCTGTGCTGCAAAGTACTCGGAAATACTGTCATAGATTACAGTTGAGTTGTACTGCTTACCTTCTTTAATCAAATCTGCTTCAATAAGCTCAGTACACAGATTGCCTGCTCCTTTACCAATACCCATAATACTAGCATCTAGCATCACATTGTGCTTTGCGTTATATCCCATAAATGTCAAAGCATTCGAATAAGCCATCTGTCTATTATTATGTGCGTGGAAACCAATCTTCATTTCATAGCTTACATGCTGGTCTGCAATCTCTAATAAATGCAGAAGTGCAAGATTATCCATCTGCCCAAAACTATCTACAACATAAAAGCCCTTTGCTCCCGCAAGTTCTGTATTACAAACATTAATAAGTTCTCTGTATTCATCATCAGAGTATCTCATGCTTACCATAGGCTGGATGTAGAGATCATAACCTTTAGACAGTATAATTTCACCCCATCCAATAGCATCTCTCCATTTTTCTTTGTGGAATGCTAAACGGATACCATCGATACCGGACTTAGTTTTATTGTGAAGTTTATTCACATCAAAGGCACCATAATCAATCATTGCGACATAGGTTATACCAGGCTTCTTGCAGGTAGCAAGAAGAGTCTTCTCAATTGAAACCTCATTGTCAAAGCAAGTACGTCCCTCAGGGCTTCCCTTCTTTTCATCAATATATCCGCATTCAATATATTCCACCCCGGATGTCTCGAGTGTACTCTTAATCTTCTGCATACGATCATGACCATAATTAAAATCGAGCACAATACCACCATCACGAAGCGTACAGTCAAGAAGATCAATACTTCTAGTTTTATCCTGAGCTCTCACCATGCGGTCTGCAATATCCAACTCATTATCTGATGTGATTTTGAAATTGCTAGTGTGTCCCTTTACGATACGAAGTTTGTATCCCTGCTGCAACATGAGCTGTGTTGTTCCGGTAACCTTTGCCTTTTCTTCATCAGTGAACGTTCCGAGAGTTTCCTTTAGAAGTTTAATATTAAAGCCAGACGGATTCTGACCATTGAACAGATCATTTCTGTCAAGTGTGCCATCAATAAACTTCTCATCATGTGCAATATGAATCGTATCTGCTGTAGGAACAACCGTCAGTGCCAAGTCATCTTCAAGGGTTGCGTCAATACAGTCGTTAATCATCTGCTGACGAACAAAAGGTCGAACAGAATCATGGCATATCAGAACATCATCCTCATTAAGTCCATTCCTCTCAATAATTGTATCCATGATGTTGACAAAAGAATCAAGTCGTTCTTTACCTCCTTTACCAACAGTAATTCTGTCAACCTCTTCTGCCGAAAAGTACTGCTTCAAAAGACTTAGTAGATATTCATTCCAGTCCTTGTGAACTGCAACATAGATCCTTGTAAATCTCTCATTCTGCAAAAAAGTTCTCAGTGTCATAATAATAATCGGTGTTCCGCCCACAGTAATAAACTGCTTCGGTATTGAGTGACGTTCAACTCTTTTCCCAACACCGCCGGCTAAAATTGCTCCGTAAATCATTTTTATTCCTCCATCAAAAAATATTTTGTTTCCTATGCTTAATACTTATTTTGGGAAGCCTTATCCTTGATCTTCTTTCATCTCCAAAAGAAGTATTTGCTAATACTACAAATAAAAAGATATTTGTATATCCATCAAAAAGATGGTGCGCAATCATGCTATTTAACCCTATCAAAATTATTATCGCGGGAACTACTCTATCTTCTTTTTTGTATTGTATATGCATAAAAAACACCAACAAGGCACATACAATAATCAAGCACACGATTCCATACCTTAAGGCAATGTTGAGATAAGAACAATCAAGATAGAAAAAATCACTAACAACACCTTCAGATTTTACGCTATGGCCTCGCATCGCAACATACTGCCCAAAAAGAGAGAAACCATATCGCTGAATACCTTGCTTTCCGTAATATAACCGGCTTGATAGCAGTACATTTAATCCCAGCATAAATGGGTTTGAAGTTCTATACTGCATCGTTGTCCAAATCGATAATCCCGCAAATAGTGGAATGGAAAAATACGATATCCGTCTCCATATCTTACTGATTGGCTTCTCTTTTCGTATTTTTAAAAACATATATGTAAATGCAGCTATAGCAATACACAAAGAATCTAGTCTTGTATTGCAAAAACTATAGGTAACATAAGCAATTCCCAACATCACAGCAAAAGAGAAAAAGCTAAATTTTTCTTCTCTCTTCAGAAAAATATATGCGCACACCAAAAAGAATATACAAGAGACAAAATCTGTTGGATAAATATATCCGAAACCATATCTTACAATTCCGGTTGTACTAGAACTCCAAACAACATTTTCAATTATCTCCAATTTTGCTGCCAAAATCGTAATGCTCATAATAATGAATGAAATTCTAAAATAAGTCCTTACAATCCTATCCATACTCATATTCTGAGCAGCGATAATGAAGCAAAATATAATTACTATTCCTCTATATCCTGACAAATACGAAATTACTAACATCGAAAAAAGTATAGATATTGTCCATGCAAACTCTATATAAGAACATTTAGTATTATAAACAAGCCTAAGTGCCACCAATCCAATAGCCAGTACCAAGAAAACTACTGTCATCGACTGGGGAAGGTATTCATAAAACATGGTGATGTTTAACAAATTGTATATTTCATATATTGAAAAAATAATGATGAATATATTCTCATAAGATATCATTTTTCTATCATTGTTCATAATATACTCCTATAAATTTATTCACTAATATCAAACCTATGTTTGAATTTTTCTCGGTTGTAAGTACCAAGTAAATAACCCCAGATTCCCTTATGAATTATACTTACCTTTTTCCATTTATGTGTCTGTTTCTTGTCCTTCAATATCTTCACACAAAGAATATTAAACATAACAATTTGTTTTATAACGGCCAGAGTACCCCGGCGATATTCCTTTGTATTAACAAGGATATTTCGATAGTTGTAATAGTACTGTGCAATACGTTTCGGATCTTCTGCATTTTCAATAGAAATACGTTTTGCAATCACTCTTTTGTGGACTACGATACTCTTACCGCACATATACGCCGGACCAAAATGTCTCGAAAGACGCAAGGTATATTCCTTATCATCACCCCAAATGAATAAATCCTTGTACGGAAAGCCAACCTTTGCAATAGCCTTTTTATTTATCAGTAGAGACACGAATGTGGCATCTTCAATTTTTAAGATACCGTCGTCCAGATATTTGTACCAATCCTGATATCCATTTCCACTTCTACGATTATCCAGTTCCGGCACATTCATCGGCTCATTATTCATACCAAACACTGAGCTTGCCAGAAAGCTTGATTCCTCTTCAATGACATCTAGTGCATTATAAAACTCTTGCAATGCCATATGGGTTGGAATAGTATCATCATCCATTATCCATACCCAGTCTGCATCTACTGAATAGGAATACTTCACTCCTTCATAAAATCCACCAGCTCCGCCAAGATTATCTTTCATTCTCCTGTAATCAACGCATGGTAGATCATATTTTGCTCCCTTTTCAAACAACTTATCTGTTCCATCTATACTCGCGTTATCAATGACAACCAAGAGATCCACTTTCTCTGTTTGATTTAAGATTGCATCCAAACACTCTTGTAATAAGACCTTACGATTATATGTAACCACTACTGCTGCTATTTTCATAACCAATTTCCTTTCCTATATTAATGGAACCGAATTCCATCTGGTTTACCACCATCCCCATAGCATATGGATTCAATAATTCTGCAAACATCTTCTGTAGTATGTCCTTCCTCAAAAGAACCGTTTTCTGAGTGATGCTTTACCATACTTTTGTAAAAATCATTCTCGTCAAAATTCAAAATTGCATCAATCAATTCAGTATTGTTTTCACAGACCGGGAATCCCCAAGTTCTGATAGGTTTATTGAAATCCCGTTTGTTTTCATAATATGAAAGGTCAGTACAATATAATAAACACGGCCGATACGCTAATGAATAATCCCAAATCAAAGATGAATAATCCGTAATAACACAATCCGCAATATAAAGAAGTTCCTGCATATCTGGATAATCCGATGCATTTATAATACTTGGATTTGAAGTTGCCATCTGGCTTGCAATGTAGTAATGGAAACGAACTGCCGGTCTCCATTTACCACCAAATCGTTTTTTTAATGCGTTGGTAACCACATTTAAGTCGATGTCATAATTTTCTGCCGGCTTTTCTTTGCGAAAAGTAGGTGCATACAGCACAAGTTTTTCATCTACAGACATTCCCAATTTTTCTTTTACAGAGATATACAAATCATCCCGATTTTTATTGACTAAAATATCATTTCTGGCAGTTCCTCCAAGGGCATCTCCGTTATGCCCCAATGATTTTCTTACTGTATTTTTCAAACTCGTCTCAGAACTGGCTAGCATTAGTGAATAACGAGATGCATCCAACATATACCATCTAAGTTTTATCGGATTCATATCTTTTGCCTGAGCATAGAGTCGCTTATAACCACCGCCGCCGCCGTGCCAAGTATTTATATCATATTGCCCCTTACGTTCAGGAATTTCACTTCCCCAAGTACCATTGCATACTGCAACCTTTGAGGTGAGCTTGTAATAGAAATGCTTTAAACTACGAGTCTTACAAAGTTTAATTCCCCTATCAGCCAATTCCTTATGATTTTCCGGTCCTCTAAAGGTCCAAACAATTTCATATTTCCCAGGATAATTCTGTTCCAGATACTCAGAAATTGCTTTTGGGTTGCAAGAATATTGCCTTCCTGAATAGCTGTTAAACATTATCCTGTTTTTCTTTACCGGAAAAATATACATGGCCTTCAATAACGTTCTGGATATCTGACACAATAACAATTTGCTTCTATAACTCATTCTCTATTTCTCCCTAACCACTTCACTGATGGCTTCATAAACTCTCTTGACATTATCTTCTGCTGTATAATGCATCTGAGTATATTCATATCCCACCCTTGCCAACTTTTCGGCATATTCTCTATTATCGTATACTTTTTGAATTTTATCAGCCAGATCTATGGGATTTCCCTGCTGATATAACAAGCCAGTTTTTCCATCATCAATCAATTCGACAGTTCCACCGGTATCAGACCCAATAACTACAAGTCCACTTCTCATTCCCTCAATCGTTACTCTTCCGAATGTTTCTTTGATTGCTGTCATAAGTTCAACATCCATTTGCTCTCGAAGAGAAAACATGTCAGAAACCTCTCCGCAAAATGTCACATCGTTATCCAATTTACTTTCTATAATCAGCTTTTTTAATTCATCTTTATACCAACTAATATACATGTTTGCCTGAAGACTTCCAGCTATATAAAGATGAATATCCTCTATTCCACGATTCTTCAATTCACATAATGCTAAGATTGCATCTTTATGCCCTTTGTCAGGAACTATTCTCCCCGTAAGTACCATGTTAAAATGAGATGGATCGTCATGAACATGGAAAGGCAATCCCAATGGACTATCTATACCATTTGGAATTGCAACCAACTTATTTTTTGGAACATATTTTGCATATTCTTCATACAATGCCTGTGAAATCAAAATTATTTTATTAGACATCTTATACATTTTCTTATAGTTCCAAAATCCCCAAAGTGGCTTTACGGCACCAAATTCACGAACATGAATTATATGTGGAATATGCAGCCTCTCTGCAATCTTTGCCCCTAAAACAGGGCCTCTTGTGTTTGTATAAACCAAGTCATACCCTTTTTTCTTAAGCTTGTGAGCAAAATAAAGCGAAAGAAGGCTCTCCAAAACATATCCACCATATACCTTCGAAATGCGCATCCAATCCTTACCGTCATTACGTATGCTGGATGTTACTCCAAAATAGAGGCTTCCATACCACGTAATTCCCCTCGCTATCAGAGCATCATTAAATGATCCATGTTTACGAGGGACTATTACTTCAATATTTTCAACTCCATAAGTATCTAAAAGACGATCTATTATCATTAATAATGATCTATTTGCCCCTCCAGTAATAGTCGCATCATGCGCACAGATTAAAATTTTCATAGCCTTTCCTATCCCTTTAGTTTATTAATCAATGGTCTGCTATAAACTTGCATCAACCCTGCAATTCTGACAGCGAGACCTCTCGGCATTTTTCTAATAATCTCTGTCCCCGTCTGTTTCTACTTCAGGCGGTTATCTTCCCACAGCTCTGCATCCTTCCACGGGCTCATCTTCTTATATTTAGCCACTCATTAACGTGTTGATGTTGGCATCCTCTCATCCATGTTCTCTTACTTAAAAAGCTTGTGGTGAAATGGATGGCAACTGGACTTCCCACTGCCTTTTTTACCTGCTCCTTCGAATAGAACTTTGGTGGTCTGCGGTAAATCAGCATTTCCTTGTATGTAAAGTCATAGAAAATCGTTACCAAATTTAATCTCGGTTCGAAGCAATAGGTATTTTGACTTAACACAGCATTCAAAGCCCCTTGGTCTCCTTGCTGAATCTTTCCATGTTTTGAAGCAAAAAACTCCAGTAATCTGTTCTAAACACTAAGTCAAGAACATAAATAATAATATCATCATCCATGTCCTTACTGTTCTCATAGAGCGAAACCAACGAAACACCAAGAATCTCTGCAAACTTTTCATCAGAAGTATAGTCGACGCAGACAACATCTAGATTATACTTTTTCATGCCGCCACTGCCTCTCTATAAGAACCGGTATTGCATTGAGTTCAAAGCATACAGCAAGAAATACTACTTTATGTGGTACCGCCACCCCTCGATTATTTTTCAGAGGTTATCTTACTCATAAAAATATCGCTGTATTTTTCAGCCATAACACTTGTGTTGTATGTGTTCAAAATATCCCTAACTGCGCCGTTAATCATCATTGACACCTCCTTCCCCTGAGCCTCTCTAATAACACTCACAAATTCATCCACATCATGGCAAACAAATCCATTCACTCTATTGTGAATGACGTCTCGGTTGCCAATGACATCACTCACAACGCAGAGTTTCTTCATGTACATTGCCTCAAGCAGACTAATGGGAAGCCCCTCCCAGAGACTTGTAAGTAGAAATACATTCCCGCTCATAGAATACTGGAGTGCAGTTTTTCGTTCTAACCAACCGGTAATCTCAATATTGGGAGCGGTCAACTCATCCCGAAGTTCTCCGTCTCCTATCCAAACAAATCTCACATCAGGCAAAGCCAGCGCAATTTTGTTGAATAACTCCGGATTCTTTTGATAGCAGACGCGTCCTAACGTAAATACTGTAAAGAGATGATCTGCAATTTCTTCCACTGAATCAATCATCCTCTGAAGTTCATTGATATTGATACCATTATTCACATAGGTAGCACGCTTGGTTAGTTTCAGAGATTCCTGATACTCACCCTCGCTACAACTTATGGTCATGCAATTTCTCTTTGCACTAATAGTTTCTACAGCTTTATAAATCATTCGTTTTGTAGAACTGTGATTCTGCATTAAGAAACTATAACCATGCGGCGTATAAAACAACGATACTTTATTTCCATTAAAGGCCCACCGCCCCAAAGCACCGGCTTTACTGCTGTGAAGATGAATCACATCAGGCTGGACTCCCTTGGCAATTTTTTTAATCTCAAATAATGCCTTTATATCCTTGGTCGGATTGATGGAACGTTCAAAGTTTTTCACTTCTATTAAATGTACTCTCTTGTCAAAATACTCTTTGTAATCAGACGGCGTTTGCTTTCTCACCGCATATGCAATATACATCTCGTAAGAATTTACAAGTTCATTTGCCAAATCCACTATGTATGTAAAAACTCCACCACCCATGGCTTCTACCACAAATAATATCTTCTTTTTTACCATGAGCTAGATCCTCCCTCATTTTCCCCTCCTTTTGTCCAATCAATCTATACCGATTTTTTGACATCTATAGTGCCTCAAACTGTTCCAATAGACCATTTCGGGTAACCCAGCTTATTGCACAACTACGCATCTTTACATGAAATATAACAAATTTTTAAACTGAAACGTTTAGTGCAAACAGCTTACCTTGCTGATAAGACTTGTATATTCAAATCGGAAATCAGAGCGCTTTCAGTCTAATTACTTGGTAATTCTGCATAATTTTCCGTCATTCACACTACGCGAAACTCAATTTCCAATTATTTTCTCATTTGTTTTGAAGATTAGCTTTCTTATTATTCTCCATACAATATCTCTTGCAAAAAGTTCCTGTTCTTTTCTAAGTCCGGCACCAAGACCTGCATTTTCCTAATCACTGCCGCTTGATAGCCTCCATCTATCGGAATCCTATAGCTCTCTATTTCGTCAATTCCCATCGACACCACTTTAACCACATACCCTAACAACTCACTATGTGAAATATCCGTTGTCAGTAAAGGAAAAATCTCATCTATCAAACTTAATATCGTTCCAATACCTGAAGATTTCATTTTCTCAAATATAGTCATGATAACCCTTCTCTGACGTTCAGTCCTTTCATAATCATTATTTCCGACATATCGGATTCTGGCATATGCCAATGCTTGCTCCCCAGTCAAATGATTTATGCCGGATGTCAGGTTCCAAGAATTGCCCTTTTTATTTAAATATTCCGCTTCAGCTTGCGTCAGCTCCATATCAATCCCATTTATCTTATCTATACAACTCTGAAACCCACTAAAGTCAAGCTCCACATTGCCATCAATCTGGATACCAAAATTAGTTTCTATGGTTTGATCCAACAATTCCATGCCGCCAAATGCATAAGCCGCATTTATACGATTGTCGCTATATCCTGGGATTTGCACATATAAATCACGCATCAATGAAGTCAGCTGCAATGTTTCTTTCTTTTTATTAATCGTGAGTAAAATCATGGAATCAGAACGTGCCCGTGTTTCTCCTTCTCTACGATCCTGACCAATCAAAAGGATATTAACAACATCTTTATCTGCCATGATATTTTCATCAATATCCCATTCTATTTCTTCCGGTTCCAATTCCAAAGCCGTCGCATCTATTGCCATCTCCTCATCTGTCTCAAAGTATTCATCTTGTAGGGAAACTGTTTCCAGATTAGCATAGTCTGCTGTGTTGATTTTGTTTAGTTTATGCTGTATATAGGCAAATGCCGTTCCTGCGATAAGAATAACAACCGTCAGAACGCCGATTAATATCTTAACGCCAATTGGCAGCTTGCCTTTTCTTTTTCTGTTTGGTTCTTTCATTTCTCTTTCCTTTCTCATTATACCGACCCTTCGCCGCCAAAAACCACCTTCACTGTCTTTAACAATATCTTCAAATCCAACCCCAGTGTCCACTCCTGAATATATTTCGCATCTAACTC
>Ga0153972_1000458_pt1 | contig 12918 bp, 17 predicted proteins | sample TSGA056MetaG_FD_104732 | JGI IMG/M metagenome (GOLD analysis project Ga0153972, IMG submission 104732) | Attine ant fungus gardens microbial communities from Georgia, USA - TSGA056 MetaG | ecosystem: Host-associated > Fungi > Mycelium > Unclassified | place: USA: Georgia, George L Smith State...
CTCATTGTTATCGATCCTCGTTGGACATTTTTCGCCTCTCGTGCTGAGCATTATTTGCAGATCAGGCCCGGCACTGACGGTGCGCTTGCGCTGTGTATGCTCAACCTTATAATAGAAAATGACTGGTATGACCATGATTTTGTTGAAAAATGGTGTTACGGTTTTGAGGAGCTTAAAGAATCCGTCAAGGAATACACGTTAAAAAAGACCTCAGAAATCACATGGATTCCTGAGGAGCAGATATATGAGGCAACCAAGGCGTATGCTACAAACAGCCCGTCCAGCATTCACTGGGGTCTGCCAATCGATCAGGTTCCGGAGGCAACAAGCGTTGCTAATGCAATAATATATCTCTGGACAATCACGGGAAACCTCGACATTCCAGGTGGAAACGTTATCGCACGCAACGCCTGGGACATCACGCAATATCCCTACAGCACCGACCAGCTTAAAGAGCTTTACGGTGAGGATATTCTCGACAGAATCAACTCCAAGCGAATTGGCGCAGACAGATATAAATATCTCGCCAACATGCGTTCATGGGGGCAACCCGATATGGCAGTTCAGCAAATGCTGGACGAGTCACCATATCCGATCAAAAGCGCATGGATTCAGACCTCTAACCTGCTTGGCGGACAGGCTGCCGACATGAAGAAGCACTACAAGGCGCTTATGAACATGGAGTTCAACGTCGTCGTAGACCTGTTCCAGAACCCGACGACAATGGCAGTCGCAGATATAATTCTGCCGGCAGCGTCCTTCGCCGAGAAGGAGAGCTTTCGTTCATGGTACCAGCCTTTACAGCTTATTCAGCCTGCTGTTGAGGTTGGCGAATGCAAATCCGACTGGGAAATAAACCTTGAGCTTGCAAAGCGCTTTAATCCTGAGCTGAGGAAAAAATATCCGACATTCAAGGACTTCGTAAACGAGCGAATTGCCCCATCGGGATATAATTGGGACACATTAGCTGCCGAAGGCGGCTGGAAATATCCAACCAAGGAGCAGTGGCCTCAGTCCGTGCCATACCGACGGTATGAAACGGGAGATTTGCGTGCTGACGGCAAGCCCGGCTTCCGTACGCCAACGGGCAAAATTGAGCTTTATTCTACCCTTGGCGAAGAGTACGGAATTCACCCGTTGCCGTTCTACGTTGAGCCGCCTGAGAGCGAGGTTCGCACGCCTGAACTGCTCGAAAAATATCCGCTAATCATGATTACCGGCAGGCGAAGCCCTGTATATTTTCACTCTGAGCATCGCAACATTCCTTGGCTTCGTGTGTGTGACCCATATCCGCTTGTTGAGGTTCACCCCAAGGTGCTCAAGGCGCTTGGCATGATAGATGGTGAGGTTGTTTGGATTGAAAACGACCGTGGCGCGATTCGCCGCAAGGTAAAAGAAAACCCATCGATGCACCCCGGAACCGTGAGCGTTCCGCATGGTTGGTGGCTGCCCGAAACCAAGGGCGAAAAGCCTAATTTCTTCGGTGCGTGGGATATAAACTGCAATATTCTGACTCCTGTTGACACTCAGTCGGAATCAGGCTATGGCGGCGGTGCATACAAAACAACTCTTTGCCGGCTTCGTAAAATCGATGTTGGCGACGATATGCACCCAAACTACGAGGAGGGCTGGGAAAAATGAAAAACGGCCTACTTTTTGATATGGAGTATTGCACAGGCTGCTTCTCCTGCACGGTGGCCTGCAAGCAGGAGAACGGATATGATGCCGATACTTGGGGTATCAAGGTTATCGAGCAGATTTATACACACCCAAGTGGTCACGTCCAGGTTGATAATGTACCGTTTCCAACAGTATATTGCACATTATGCGCTCACCGAATTGCCTCGGGCGAGGACGACAAGACTGCCTGCGTGAAGGCCTGCCAAGCAGGGATAATCTATTATGGCACAGAAGCTGAGCTTCTTGAAAAGGCGAAGCAGCTCAAACGGCCTGTGCTATGGTTTAACAACAAATAGAGGTGGTATGAATAATGCAAAAATTATATAACGACCTTTATATAGGAATCCCCTCAGGAATTAAAATTGATGCCTGCGTTATCACTAGTCACTGGACAGTGGTTTCCGCCGCCGGAAACGTTGGTTTTGCACGCACGCTGAATCAGCCCGATGAGAGCTTTGCCGAAAGCTTCGCCGGTGCGTATCTTCGGGACACTGCAAACTATTTAACATGGAAAAGCCCTGAGCGTGCCGCCGTCGGCGTGGCAAGCCTTAATGCATGGCACAACACCGCCGAGAGGACACAGGCCCTGTCTTGCAATGATGAAAACTTGGACGAGGATTTGATTCATATCGACAGCATTGAGCTTACAAATCTGACGCTGCTAGATAAGCTGGATTCATTGGGTGGCGAAATGGCTGTTATACTCGATGGCCCCGACGCTCCCCTGGCTCCTGTGTTTTTCTCCTTTGGCATGCCGATAAAACAGGTAAGGGGCTTATATGCCCAAGACCCAGAGGCGGTGCTGAAATCTGCCAAAGAGGGAAAAGAAATTCTGGACGGAACGGCACAGTTCTTACTAAAGCAGAAAACAGTTATAAAGCTTCACGAAACCGAAAATGCCCGAGAAATTGCCGCTTCACCTTACAAGGCGACTGGGTTCATAAATAACTTCTAACAAAAAGCTCTGTGTTCACTTTGAACACAGAGCTTTTTTGTCATTTTAATCCCGCAAAAGATATTTGATCATCCTGTCGGGATTATCCATAAATGACTTTGTAATCTTGTAATGCTCCGTGTCCTCATACGAAACGGATTCAATGCCATCTTTTGAAAACTGGTATATCTGGGCATTGGGAAAAGCCATCAAAATCGGCGAATGGGTCGCAATGATGAATTGCGAGTTTTTCTTAACAAGCAGATCAATTTCGGCAATCAAAGTAAGCAGCTTTGACGGCGAAAGCGCCGCCTCAGGCTCGTCCAAAATATAAACCCCATCACCGCCGAAGCGGTTCTGCACGAGCGCCAGAAAGCTTTCGCCATGCGACTGCTTGTGAAGCGATTTGCCGCCATAGCTGTTTATTACGGGAGGCTGAAATGAAGGATCCTCATCGATTACATGGCAGACGATGGCGGTGTATGGCGTACTATATCCGGGCGAAGAGTTTTTATTAAAGACGGACAATCGCTGTCGGATGCCATGCTGGAGAACGGGAAGTTTTCGAATGAAACGTCTGATGAGGATAAACAGAAGAAAATCGACAGCGTGAATATCGACTTTAGTCGAGATAACATACTGCCGGAATTAAACAAAGAGGACTTGGAGGAGCTCGGAAAAGAGAATAAACCGGTATTGCTGAAAAAGAACATTATAGATAAAAATACAGAAAGGCATCCTGAAGTAACCGGAGATGATTATTCAAAAATAATAGGGCAATCACTTTATAAGCCAGACTTAGTTGTTCCCGGACATAGCGAAAAGCCGTATTTCAATTTCGTTTCGCGCATAGGAGATAATAAAAATACAGTGGTCTTATTGGAATTAGCTGACGTAAAAAATAACTACGAGATTGTGAATCTACACTGGTCTTATGATTGACAACGGAAAACAATAGAAACAAAAGGCGAAAAAATAAAGAAACAAAATAAGTAGGATGGTACAGCCAATCTTTCCATCGTCGCACGCACCGGTACAGGAGGCTGATTCTCCGGGTTACTACTTATTTTGTTTCTTCTATTGTATTTATGTTATACCGCAATATTCCCGACAAGTCAACACCCAAGGAGGATGCGATGGACGATGACATTATGAGCCTTGACGAAATACTGCAAGACCCATATTACATGGAGTAATTCAATCAACGCATAGAAAATATGACCGACGGGTCGTTAAACTCGGATAGCCGACAGGCTGAAAAATGGATAGCTGACGAGCTTAAAACGGAGAAAGGAAACACTATGAGCGAATCTACCACCACACCGGCAACAGAAGCTGCCGATACACCAAAATCCACACCCGCGCAAACTGTCACAGTGGATATACCAAGGAGCAGGGAACTGCGCTGCATGACCTTCTGATTTATGAGACAAGCGCCTACAATGTCCACGACGAAGCCGAAAAAGCTGAGGCAAAAATCTGATATAGCTATTGATTTATTCCACCGTTTATTCCACCATAAATACGGTGGAACACAAGTAAATATCAGTGAATGCCTATGCGCAAAAATGCAAAACAAAAACCCTGCAGTCGTTGAAACTACAGGGTTTTCACTTGGCAGCGGATGAAGGATTCGAACCCTCACAAACGGAGTCAGAGTCCGGTGTGCTACCATTACACAAATCCGCTACGTCAGCAAGGGTTATTATACTTAATTCTGCCGATTTGTCAAGAGATAATTTTCCTATCTGGTCTATTTTGTCCACTTTTAGAATAAAAATTCGTAAACATGAATTTACGGAGATGATAAGAATGGAAAATAAAAAACCACCCAGATATTCTCATTTGCAGCTTGCGTTTTTAGGCCTTGTGTCAATATTGGTCGGGATAATCTGTATGCTGGACACCATGATGATCTATAAGCTTCCCGCTCTGACATCGATTAGCCAAAGCGCCACAACAGGCATTCGGTGCGGCATGATACTGCCGTTTGTTCTGGGCTGTATGTTCACCTTTTGCATCTCATATGTTGGCTATTGCAAGTCGGAGAAAATTTTAACCCGCATAATGGCAATTGGATTTATGGTTGTTGCAATGCAAATCTGCAATAGTGAATACGTGAACTTAAACCAAGTTGGTCTTTTCGGACTAACTCCCGAGATATCCAACATTTTGCATTGTATCGGCGCCGTTGTCGGCTTTGGCGCAATGTACATATGGATAGCGTTTTTTTTCACTCGCGGTGTTCCCGAGCCAACGCCCAGAAAGCTTGTGCGAAACAAGGTTTATGTGGTCTGCGCAATTATGATGGAGTGCGGCATTGCATATTTTGTGCTTGGAACACTTGGATTTGCAGGGAAGCACAGCGTGTTCATCGCCGAGGAATTGATGCTTATTCCTGCAGGCTTCGCTCTAATCGTTAAAAGCGGGATTTTCCTGTGTGATAAGGGTTTGCTCGTCGATTAGAATTATTCTCTCTGCAAAATCGCAGTCAAAGCAGCTTACGGCGGCGACGCAGCCGGAAATCCCGCTGTAAATGCGGCAGCACGCTCCCTCTACATCGCATAAAACCAGACCATCGTCAGCAAAAAGCCGAGTGTCTCTCAGTCCGGTTTTACCAGTGAGCTTATATAGGCTCTCTCTCGCCGTCCAACCGCCGAAAAATCCGAAATTCTCAAGCTCATGAGGAGAAAACAGCCTTTCGGCAAGGCCGTCTTTTACCTTCCGAACCTTCTCAATATCAACACCGATTTGGCTGTTTGAAACGCCTACAAAGGCGTGTGTCTTTGTGTGGCTAAGCGAGAAGTGCCTCGTGCTATACCCAGTAAAAAAAGGCTTACCCTTCTCAGTCTTGCTCACGGAAAATTCAAAATCTCCCCACATTTCCCTCGCGGCATAGGAAAGAAGCCTGTACGAAATCTCATGCTGGCTTTTTCTATCGTTAGGCGCTTCCGAAATGCAACTTGCAAACAGCTTCAAATCCAAAAATCCTCCCTTATCCGGCGTGCCCAAATCATATCATACAGCACAATATTTTGCTACCATTTTTATTAAATGTATGGTATAATAATCAAATTAGTGAAATTAAACTCTTTTAACCGGAAAAAGGAAATATTAAATGGCAAAAGAAAAAACTAATTTTAAAACGTCCATCGGGGGACAAGCTCTGATGGAAGGCATTTTGATGCGAGGCCCAAAAAAGGAATCTATCGTATGCCGCAAAAGCGACGGAAGCCTCGAAACCAAAGTGACGGAAGTACATTCTCTGCGAGAAAAGTATAAGATATTCGGCGTGCCATTCGTCCGCGGAACCTTTGTGCTTATTGAATCTATGGTAAACGGCATGAAGGCGCTGACATGGTCAATCGACCTTATGCCTGAAGAAGAGCAAGGTGAACCCTCAAAACTTGACGCATGGATAGAAAAAAAGCTGGGAAGCGAAAAAGCGCAAAATGCTATTATTGCAGTTGCTATGGTGCTTGGAATTTTGCTTGCAGTGGGGCTTTTCGTGCTTTTGCCGGCTCTATTCTTCGAGATTCTGCCCGACAGCCTGAGCCTTATCCTGCGCTGCATTCTTGAGGGAATAATCCGCATTATAATCTTTTTAATCTACCTGAAATTATGCACAAAGATGAAGGACATCAAGCGCATGTTCTCTTACCACGGAGCTGAACACAAGTCCATCTTCTGTTATGAGAAAAGACTTCCGCTGACGGTTGAAAATGTCAGACCGCAAAGCCGTTTCCACCCTCGCTGCGGCACAAGTTTTTTGTTCGTAGTCATGATCATCAGCATTTTCGTCGTTTCAATAATGACATGGGTGCTGTCGTTAATTCCTGCATTTGCAGCGCTTCCAACATTTGCGTCGGCTATAATCCGCATTCTTGCGAAGCTTATCGTTCTGCCGTTTATAATCGGCATCACCTATGAAGTCAACCGTTGGATTGGCAGGCACGACAATGCATTTTCCTCTGCAATCTCATGGCCCGGAAGGCAGCTTCAGCGCCTTACGACCTTTGAACCGGACGATAGCATGATTGAGTGTGCAATCGAAGCGCTAAAGCTTGTAATACCAGAGGATGAAGGAACCGCAAAATGGTAAAAAAATTGCTTTAGGGTGGTGGCAAAATGCCCCTTACAAACAACGACCTTTACATAAAAGCCCGCCGCACCTTTAAGGAAGCCGGAATTTCGGCTTTCAGCCTTGAAGCAAGGCTGATTGTCGCCTTCGCTAGCGGGAAGACCAAGGAGGCGCTTTTACGTGACCTCAATATGTATAGCTCCACCGAGGTTGAAAAAAAAGTGGACGAGCTTATTTCCAGAAGGCTTTCGGGCGAGCCTGTTGCCTACATAACAGGCAATTGGGAATTTTATGGCGTTCCGCTTACAATAACCCCCGACGTACTTGTTCCAAGAGCCGACACTGAGGTTTTGGTTGAAACCGCAGTGCAGCTTATGAACGCAAAAAGCTCCTCAATCCGCATTTTAGATCTTTGCACGGGGTCAGGCTGCATCGCACTTGCTTTGGCGCAATGCCTTCCTGCGTCCCGACTTATTTTGCTCGACAAAGACCCCAAGGCGCTTTCTGTTGCAAGGGCGAATATCAAGCAGCAGGATTTGGACGCAAGGGCTGTCTGCGTTGAGGCAGACATTACAGAGCCTCCGCCGATCCGCATGGGAACCTTCGACCTCATCGTAAGCAATCCGCCATACATAAAAACCGCCGAAATCCTGACGCTCGACGCCTCCGTGCGTGAGCATGAGCCATTCATGGCGCTTGACGGCGGTGAGGATGGACTTGTGTTCTACAGGGCTATCCTGCAAAAATGGAAGCAGCTTCTAAAGCCCGGCGGATATATAGTTTTTGAAATCGGTGAAGACCAAGCTGCTGACTTGGAGCATCTTATGAACCAAAGCGGATTTCTAAGCGTAAATTTCGTAAAAGATACAGCGGGGATTGACCGTGTTGTATTCGGCAAATTATAGAATCATTCAAGTTTATTACTGGAATTAGAGATAATATTAATACTATGAGGTGTAAAGCATATGGCTAGCAAAAACAAGACGCCCCTGGCGAGCCCGGCTCCGGCAACCGACAAGAAAAAGGCGCTGGAAACGGCTATTTCACAAATTGAGAAAAATTTCGGCAAGGGCGCAATCATGCGCCTTGGAGATAACATCTCCGTAAATGTTGAGGCTATCTCAACAGGGTCACTGTCACTTGACATCGCTCTCGGAATCGGTGGTATCCCTAAGGGAAGGATTGTCGAGATTTATGGACCTGAGGCTTCCGGTAAAACCACACTTGCACTTCACGTTTTGGCTTCTGCACAGAAGGCTGGCGGCGAGGTTGCTTTTATCGATGTTGAGCATGCACTTGAGCCTGGATATGCCAGGGCCTTGGGCGTTAATATTGAAGACCTTCTGATATCACAGCCGGACACGGGCGAGCAGGCTCTTGACATTGCAGAGGCCTTGGTACGCAGCGGCGCTGTTGATGTTGTAGTTGTTGACTCTGTTGCAGCGCTTGTCCCCAGAAGCGAGCTTGAAGGCGAGATGGGCGAGGCCTCAGTCGGTGTTGTTGCAAGACTTATGAGCCAGGCGCTGCGTAAGCTTGCAGGCTCAATTTCCAAGACAAACTGCATTGTAATTTTTATAAACCAGCTCCGAGAGAAAATCGGCGTTATGTACGGCAACCCCGAAACCACCCCCGGAGGCCGAGCGCTGAAATATTTTGCCTCCGTCAGAATTGACGTTCGCCGAAGTGAAACCCTGAAAAATGGCAGCGAGGTTATAGGCAACAGAACACGCTGCAAGGTAATTAAAAACAAGGTTGCTCCGCCGTTCAAAGAGGCTGAGTTTGACATCATCTACGGCAAGGGCATTTCAAAGCTTGGCGAGATTGTTGATATCGGCATCAAGCTTGATATAATTGAAAAATCAGGCGCATGGTTTACGGTTAACGAGCAGCGCATACAAGGACGTGAGGGTGTCAAAGACTACCTTGCCGAAAATCCTGATGTTTGTGATATTATCGAGCAGGAAATCCGTGAAAACTACCACAAGCTGCTAACACCCACAGCCGCATCTGCCGCAGAGGCAAAAGCCGCAGGCAAAGCTGTTGAGGTTTCGGCAGAGGACTTTGAGGGCTAAGAGATAATCAACGTGGAAATCACACTTCTAAAACAAACAGGCGGCGAAGCATATGTTATGGAGCTTTCAAACGGTGAGAGCATAAAAACCGTATTGAGCGTTGTCTCGGACTATTCACTGTATGAGGGCAGAGAGCTTTCTGACGAGGAGCTGGAGGCTGTGAGAGACGCTTCCTCTCTTGGCAGGGCGAAGCTTCGCGCACTTAGAATTATCGGCGCTGCCGCCATGAGCGAAACTGCGCTTTACGAGCGGCTTGTCCAAAAGGGCGAAAGTGAGAAAAATGCCGCAGCGTGCATTGCGTGGCTAAAGAGTCTTGGCTTTTTGAACGACGAGGCCTATGCCAAACAGCTTGTTTCGCACTATGCGGCAAAGGGCTACGGCAAAATGCGTGTGCGTGATGAGCTATATAGGCACAAGGTGCCCCGCCGGATGTGGGAAGATGCGCTTAGCGATTTTCCCGATCAATCCGAGACGATTGATAAATTTCTACGCACCAAAATCAAAAGCGATAATCCGGACCGCAAGGAGCTTAAGCGTGCTTCCGATGCTTTAATTCGCCGAGGATATTCGTGGAATGAAGTACGTGAAGCTATGAACAGATATAACGGCTTTCATGAAGATGAATAGAGGACTTCTTTAATATGGCAAACGAAAAAATCGCCCTGATATCGCTTGGCTGTGCGAAGAACTTGGTCAACAGCGAGCAGATGCTCTGTGTTTTGAATGAGGCAGGCTACAAGCTTGTTTCCGATTACGACGGAGCCGACGCTGTGATTATCAACACCTGTGGCTTCATAGACAGTGCAAAAAGCGAGGCGATTGAAAACATTCTGGAGATGGTCGAGCTTAAAAAGGCAGGGCGTGTTCGCAAAATAATTGTGACAGGCTGCCTTGCCCAGCGCTATCCTCAAGAGATAAAATCAGACCTCCCCGAGGTTGACGGCCTTGTCGGTGTTGGAAGCTACGCCGAAATTGCCAAGGTTTTGGAAGGCATTTTCTCAGAAAAACCATCCGACCGCTTCGGAGATGAACATGCTCCCGTTGACTAGATCGGGAGGTTCATTCTGACAGGACCGGGCTGGGCATATCTCAAGATCGCAGAGGGCTGCGATAATCGCTGCGCCTACTGCGCAATCCCCGATATAAGAGGCCGGTTTAGAAGTCGTCCGATGGAAAATATTCTTGCCGAGGCAAATGCCCTTGCGCAGTCAGGCGTACATGAAATCATCCTGATTGCTCAGGATATCACAAGATACGGAAAAGATTTTGGTTTCCTTGCACTGCCGGAGCTCTGCAGGAAACTATCCGAAATTGACGGCATAGAATGGATAAGGCTTCATTATCTTTATCCCGATGAAATCACCGATGAGCTTATTGACGAGATTGCCGAAAACGACAAGATCGCCAAATATCTTGATATTCCGATTCAGCATATAAACACCGAAATTTTGCATCGGATGAACAGGCGTGGAGACGGGGCTTATCTGCGCACTCTTTTTGCAAAGCTGAGAACGAAAATCCCTGGAGTTGTTCTGCGCACAAGCCTTATAACAGGTCTTCCCGGTGAGGACACGCAGCAGTTTGAAGAGCTTTGCGAGTTTTTGAGAGATTTCAAAATCGAAAGGGTGGGCGTGTTCCCATATTCGCCCGAGGAGGGAACCTTGGCAGAACAAATGATGGACAGATGTGACGAGGACGAGGCCCAGAGGCGGACCAATTTAATAATGGAGCTACAAAGCGAAATCATTGACGAGTTCTGCGCTTCATTAATCGGGAAAACCCTGAATGTTTTGTGCGAGGGCAGCGATGGTGAATACCAAACAGGCAGAAGCTACGCCGAATCGCCTGATATCGACGGCGTAATTTACTTTGAAGGCGACTGCGAGGCAGGCAGCTTCGCCAAGGTAAAAATCACAAGAGTGTATGACGGCGAGCTTTACGGCACAATGGAGGGAGCAGAATAATGACAACTGCAAACAAGCTTACAATACTTAGAATTGTGCTAATTCCAGTTTTCCTGATTGTTTGCTATTGGAACTTTAGCGGCTCTACATGGGTTGCGCTTGCAATTTTCATTGTTGCAAGCCTTACAGACCTTCTGGACGGCTATATCGCCAGGCACTATAACCAGATTACGGACTTCGGGAAATTTATGGATCCTCTGGCGGACAAAATGCTGACAATGGCAGCGTTGTGCGTTTTTGTGGACAGCGGCATAATGTATGGCTGGGTGCTTGCACTTGTGCTGTTTCGTGAGTTTGCCGTTTCGGGTATGCGCCTTGTGGCGGTTGAAGGCGGCAAGGTTATTGCTGCCGGCTGGAGCGGCAAGGTTAAAACCGCCTGTACAATGGTTTGCATCTGCATCATGATGGTGGTTCATATTTATGCTGTGAACCTTATTTGCCAAGGGATTATCCTTATGACAACGCTTTATTCGGGCGTAGAGTACTTTGTAAAAAACAAGGATGTTTTCAAAAGCGCTTGACACCGAAAAAGTCAAATGATAATATCATAGTTGACTGTGAAAGGGAAAAGTAAAATGTCACGGCTGCCCAGAGAGGTTTTGCACAAGGCTGAAAGCAAAGCTGCCGCACGAGCATTTGAAATGCGCCCTGGAGTCTTGGCGGAGGAAATGCCGCTGCGTAATGGCTGCGTTAAAGCCATGCTGATTAAATTAGCAGCAAGCTATAAACGAGAGTGGAACCGCGTAAGTTAACGCCTCTCATGCCAAAATGGCATGAGAGGTTTTTTGCATTTATTGTGCTGTATTAACAGCCGAAAGGAAGGCGAAGATGAGAGAAATTAAAGAGCTTATTGCCGCTTACAGGCAGCGAGACCCTGCCGCACAAAGCGATATGGAGGTGCGGCTTTTATATCCGGGCATCAAGGCGATAAAAAGCCACCGCAAGGCACACTGGTGCTATGAGCGCAACATGAAGTTTCTTGCAAGATTAATCTCGCAGCGAAACCGCAGGAAAACAGGCATTGAGATTCATCCCGGCGCTAAAATCGGCAGAAGACTTGTTATTGACCACGGCATGGGAATTGTTATAGGCGAAACCGCCGAGGTTGGAGACGATTGCCTTATCTACCACGGCGTTACCCTTGGAGGAACAGGAAAAGATAACGGAAAACGCCATCCGACCATTGGCAACAATGTGCTTATCGGTACAGGTGCCAAAGTTCTCGGTCCGTTTACTGTTGGCGATAACAGCCGCATTGCCGCAAACAGCGTTGTGCTGTGCGAAGTTCCCCCGAATGCCACGGCCGTTGGAATTCCTGCTCAAATTGTCAGAATTGATGGAGAAAAGAGAAGCTACGTTTCCGATATCGATCAGGTGGTCTCCGACCCAATTCAGGCAGCAATTGAGAAGCTTAGAAGCGAAATAGAAAACCTTAAGGAGAACCACTAATGAAACTATACAATTCCACAACCCGCGAAAAGCAGGAGCTTGTTCTGAACACACCTCACACAGTAAATATGTATACCTGCGGCCCAACTGTTTATCATTTCGCTCACATCGGAAACCTGCGCACTTATATAATGGAGGATATTCTGGAAAAATATCTACGCTTTTCAGGAAATCAAGTGAACCGTGTTATGAATATTACCGATGTCGGCCATCTTGCAAGTGATGCCGACACTGGAGAGGATAAGATGCTCAAGGGTGCTAAGCGTGAGAATAAATCCATAATGCAAATTGCGCAGTTTTACACCGATGCGTTCTTTTCCGATTGCGAAAAGCTGAATATCCGCAGGCCTGATACGGTTGTGCCCGCTACAAGCTGCATTGACGAGTACATCAAAATTATTGAAACGCTGCTTGAAAAACACTTTGCCTACACAGCAGGCGGCAATGTATATTTTGATACCTCAAAGCTTGATAAATACTATATTTTTAACGATTTCTCCGAGGAGGATCTTGCTGTCGGCGTCAGAGAGGGCGTTGAGGCGGACGATAACAAACGCAACAAAAATGACTTCGCCCTTTGGTTTACCAAGAGCAAGTTTGAGGATCAGGCGCTTAAATGGGATTCACCATTTGGCACAGGATACCCCGGCTGGCACATCGAGTGCACGGGTATTGCCATAAAGCATCTTGGCGAATATCTTGACATTCACTGTGGCGGCATCGATAACGCCTTTCCCC
>Ga0153972_1000460_pt1 | contig 12874 bp, 6 predicted proteins | sample TSGA056MetaG_FD_104732 | JGI IMG/M metagenome (GOLD analysis project Ga0153972, IMG submission 104732) | Attine ant fungus gardens microbial communities from Georgia, USA - TSGA056 MetaG | ecosystem: Host-associated > Fungi > Mycelium > Unclassified | place: USA: Georgia, George L Smith State...
ATACGCGTTTTCTCTGTCAGGCGTCTGAAAAAATTCGTCATTGATATACAGGGCGATTACGTCGCCCTCCAGCAGCAATTGCCGCCCATCCGCCCGCTTTCCGTTGACCTTGATCCGCTTTTTTCGAATGTATTTTTGCGCAAGGGAAGACGGGAGCAGCGGAACGGCTTTTGTAACAAACCGATCCAGCCGCTGCCCCGCGTCATTTTTCGTAATCGTAAATTCCTTCATAAGCGTAGTATACCACAAATAGCCGGGCTTTTGTCCATGATTTACTTTTTGCGCATCGACGATACGATCAATTCGAAGAAAAGGCCGGATTGCCCTGCTCCTTAATCGCATAAAGCAGCGCCTCAAGCTTAGAAAAGCTCTTGTCCATGCTGAAGCGAAGGGCTGTTTCGCGCGCGTTCGCGGATAGCTTTCTACGCAGCGCCTCATCATCAATCAAGCGGATGAGGGCTGTGAACATGGCGTTTTTGTCCTCGGGTTGGACGATAAATGCATTGTGTTCATGCATTGCGTACATCGCAACCCCTCCGCAATCCGCGCATACCACGGCAAGCCCGGATGCCATCGCTTCCAGCGGCGGCATTCCGAAGCCTTCATATATGGAAGGGAACAGCAAAATATCCGCGCTCCCATACAGTTGCGCGAGATTTTCCTGTGGCGGATTGCACACGGCTTCCACGGGAAAAGGCGAATTCCTTATATCGGGTTGATATTGGCAAATCCACCTGACTCGGAACTTGCGTCCCGCATTCCATACTCGCCCCAGTACCGCAAGCGCGGTGGGAAAACGCTTGAACGGAAGATAGGGATTCCCTACTAACAGGATCACCGGTTCTCTGTTTCTCGTTGGAAACGGACAGAAAAAATCCGTGTCTACACCGTTTGGGATAACGGCGGTTTTGCGGTTATATCGTTTGTCCATCACATCGGCCACAAAATCCGACACCGAAGCAAGCGCTACCGGCAGTGAATATAGCGCCCGCTGAGAATTCCTTTGCGTCTCGGTAAATTGGGCGCCTCTGTAATCCCCAAACAGAGGCTCGCTTCCCTGTTCCCAATACAGCACCGGTATGCGCGCCATGAGAAGATCGGGTATCTGATCGTACCAGCCCGAAATAATTACATCGCAGGGGCGGATATGTTTATGAAACAGCTCGCCCCCGTGTATTACGGTGTCGCTGTCAACCTCCGTCGGCATCCAGTCAGGCAGCGCGGAGGCGCTTGCGTCCGAGCCGCGCAAATACGCATCCACCGTATGCCCCCTTGCCTTTAGCCAACGCAGCTGTTCAACCAGCATCTTTAGCCCGCCGGTCAGCCATTGGTGCGGCAGCGCGTACGCGATATGCAGCTTTTCATTGTCCTCGCGCACCGGCTTTATCAGGCTGATGAGCCTCGTGTCGTAAAGACGCTGCGGGCTGTCATTCCGGTTGTTTTGGATGGGATATAGCTTCACGATCAACGCCTGATTATCCGATACAGGCAGCGTAATGAAATCAGCTTCAAACCTGGCGAAATCAACCGGCGTCCATCGGCTTAGATGTGCCTCAAAGGAATTCCCGATATACTCCTCTTGCGGCTCCGGATTGATTGGCGTGGATATAATCAGCGCTTTTCTCGTATGTATCAGCAGCCTTTCAAGCAGCTCCATTCCCTGCTCCTTTGTAAAGTGTTCCAAAATGTCTATCATCAAAACCACGTCATATATCCCGAGGCCGTCCAGGCATTCCGACACCGGCTTATAGGTCACGTTATCATAAACATACTCATGAAGCGGATTCCTGTAGCCGCGAAACGCTTCTATCCCGTCTATCCGCGCGGCCCATTGGCGCTTGTCGTATCTCTCGTAAGGGATATCCAGCGCTTCGCGGAGCAGTACCCCATATTTCCCAAACCCCACCCCAACATCGAGGACCGAGGATGGTCGCTCCATCATTATTTTTTCCAACAGGACAGAAGTGGCCTGATACCAACTTGTAGGCATAATAACCCTCCCCACCAAACTTAGAACCACTTTACATTATATGCCGGCTGCACCCAAAAAATTTACCAAACTGCAGTCAAGTGATAAAAGGGCGCCTCTAAAAAACGCAGCATCTGTCAGATCGGCAGACAAGCTTTTCCAAAATGGCAGTCGCTGGGTTTTTAGAGGCGCCCAAAAGGGATTCTATTAGGGGCAACACGGAAGATTGTGACCCGCAGGATCTCGTTCGAACGGGAAATTCGGATTACAGCGCAGGGAGGAGGCTTATGCAGGCTATTATAAAAATCTCGCACTTTCATACTTTTGATGATGCCGTGCGCGATTTATTCAGTGGTTCCCTAGATCAAAAAACGGATTAGCTCGGAAAAAATCGAAAACAGCCATAAAACTGCTCCCTTGAGGGGGGAGCGCTTTCGCGCAACGATCTTTCCGGGCTTGTAGCGTCCGGGTGTTTCCAACTCCAAAGATTCCGCGGAGAAGTTGTCCACCGCTTGCCGCAGGTCACCGTAGAACGCCGGGCTGTCTATGACCAGCATGGTTTCCGTGTCGATGTATATGCTGCGCGCATCCAGATTAAAGGAACCGACAGCGGACAGCCTGCCGTCTATCAGAACGGACTTGCCGTGGATTGAGCCCTTGCTCTGGTATTCCAGCACACGTGTTCCCGTTCCCAAAATGCGCCTGCGGTTCGCCATGTAGTTGGAGAATGCCACGGGGTTGGGGGAGGATGCGGGCGAATTTGTCAGCATCGTAAGCTTTCCCGGAATATTTCGAGCCACCGTACGCAGGGCATTCAGGATGCAGCGGCTGCCTGTACAATAAGGTGTCTGCACCAGGGCTTCCTCCTGTGCGCTTCCAGCCAGCAGTGTCAGGGAATAGCCTACCCAGGGCTCCTTTTTCGAGGTATCAAGCGGATTTCGCAGCAGCTGTATCCTGTTGCAGGGACGGGTGACAGCCGCGTAATCGGCGACAACGGCCTTCACCTCCGGATAATCCTCCTCCAGGGCCGCGAGATTCCCCAGGAGTTCACCTGTTTTCCTCTTGCCGATGGCCCGCTTGGAAGCGGACCTCACGCAGCAGGCCCGCTTCGTGTCGCGATGCTTCCAGAGTTCTTCCATATAGTCCTTGACCTGGAAGAGCACGCTTTCTCGCCCGGATGTGCCATAAGCGGTGTTGAAGACCAGTACATCCCGGTCGTAAACCACCCTGCCGGTATGGCTGGGCGGCGCAAAGTATTCGTCGCCGATATTGCGGCCGCCCAGCAGAAGCAGACGATCGTCCACGAGGATGAACTTGTCGTGGAGCAGGGTGTTCCATTTCCAGGGTGTGCGCATACCCACAGGGTTATAAATCCTGTAGCAAATATTGGGGTGTATTGCCAAAGCATAGGCGAATTGGCGCCGATCGCCTCCCATGCCGCCCACCTTGCCGTCCAGAATAAGGCGCACCTTCACGCCCCGTTTCGCCGCCCTCAACAGCTCGCCGAAAAAGTAAGCGGTGGTGCAGCCCGGCTTGACACAGTGGTAGACGACGTCAAGGGTGTCCCTGGCTTCCCGGATCAGCTGGATCCGCTGAACAAAGGCGTCAAGCGGGGCTTCCACCAAGGCGGCGCGGTCCACTGAGCCGTCGCCGTAAAAGCGGCGGGCCTTGTGCCTGTCCCGGTATGCCTTTCCCGTTTTCCGGGGCAGGGCGTAGGGGACGAGCGCCGCGAGCGCCGCATAGAGCAGGTAAGCGCCTAAAATCAGCGGAACAAGCCTGGGAAGCAAGCGCAAAAGGTTTTGCACCGCATTGATCATTCCTTTCCCGGTCGTGCTTTACAGCGCACCTTGTATCGCGTGTTCTCTCAGTTTTACTGGATATGACATATCCTTATTCTAGCATTTACAGCCACGGCTGTAAACCGCCCCTGGCTATATGGCGGGAAAATCGCCGTTGATACGGTGTTTTCGGCTGTGTATACCGGTTCTTATTACTTTACCGACTTTACGGACGTTCGATTGATAATCCAGGCGCTGAAAGCCGCCACAAGAGGAACGGTCATAATAATCCCCAACGACCCGGCGATACCTCGCAAGATCTCAATACAAATAAAGTCGGTATTGACAAGCTGGAGATATGGTATTCCATATGCCCTGACAAGGATGAGCGTATTCAGCGAGGATCCCGCAAATGCCAATATCAGCGTATTGGCCATCGTACCCATGGCGTCGCGCCCGATGTTCATCCCGGATGCGAACAAGCGGCGGGATGAAAGCGTCGGATTTAAAACATGCAGCTCATGAACGGCGGAAGCAATCGACATCGCGACGTCCATAACCGCGCCGAGGGAGGCAATCAATATGCCGCAGACCAGCAGACCGCTTATATTGATACTGTCATAGGTAGCCTGCAGCATCAAATTTTCCGCCTCCCCCATATTGAATCCGTTCATCGGCGACAGAATCCCTACAAGCCCCGCGCTGAGTCCGGCGATCAGCACACCCGCAATACACCCCAAAATCGCAGACAGTGATTTTCTTGTAAATCCGTCCAGAACCAGTATGGAGACAGCGCTTGTCAAAATAACGACGACAATACCGGCAAGGATCGGGTGATACCCCTTTACCGTCAAAGGGATAAGCAGGAACCATATACAGACCAGGGTAAAAATGAGCCCTAACAGGGCCATGATTCCCTTTTTCCCTCCGATTACGGCCAACATCACCACAAAAACCACCACAAAAAGTCCCAGAACAATACCGCGGTCATAGTTATGCATTGTTGGATAGTAGTCGCCGTTATCTTCATACACAATGCGCACGATAATCCGGTCGCCCTCGCCCACATCCACATTGGCCAGCGCGCTGAGGTAATTTGTCATGTACAGCCGCTCGCCCTTATGTGCCCCCTCCAAAATCTGGATTTCCAGCTCCTGCGTCCCGGCCCGCCGCCCTTCAGCGTAAATATTATCCGGTTCCGCATTATCGGACAATACGGCGGTCACCCTTGCAGTTACGTAGGTCTGCTTGCTGGCGCTGGTTGCAACGGCTTCAGGATCCGGCCGGTTCAAAACAATCATAATAAAAATAAGCGCAGTCAGAAAGAAAACGGAAATGACGAGCTTAAAAAGGTTCCCTTTTGTGATATATTTTCCCCCGAATGGCGCCGCGGGCTTATGCGCTTCTTCTTTTCGCGGCCGCTTTGCCGCGTTTCGCTGTGTTTTTTTCTTTTCGCTCATTTCTCTGCTCCAATTTTTAAGAAGGGCCGTCCATCCTTGCGGACGGACGGCCCTTCTCCTTTTATAGGCGGGTTTTGAATGCGTTATTTCACATACAGCTCTGAAAATGTCATGAATACCTGTGCCGCCTCGGCGCGCGTTGCCGTACGCTGCGGGTAGAAGTTTCCGTTATCTCCCACAAACAGGCCGGCCGCCACGGCTGCATTCACATCGTCTGCCGCCCAGCCGCTGATGCTGTCGGCATCGGCAAAGGAGACGTCGGCATCGGTCTTCAGGGTAAGATTGGCGTACTGCGCAAACCGGATAAACAGCGCGGCCATCTGCTCCCGGGTGATATTGTCGCCCAGGCCGAAGGTGTCCTTATCATAGCCCGCCACGATTCCCTTTGCCGCGCCCCAGGCAATGGCCTCGGAATACCACTGGCCATCGGTCACATCGGAGAAGACCAGCGTGTAGCCGCTGATATCCTCGCCCATGCTCTTTGCCAGCCTGGACAGAACCGTGACAAACATTTCACGATTCAGCTTGGTGCTTGGCGCGTAGGTGGTATCCGTCGTACCGGCGAACAGCCCGTTCTGGTAGACATAGGCCACCGCATCGTAGAACCAGTCGCTCTCCTTCACATCGGTGAAGGGGAGCTCGCCGCTTACCGGGGGGGTATCATCGGCGCTCCATTGGGCGTAGAGCAATACATTGCCGGTCACGATGATGCTCGCCCCTGGCGCGTAGCTCGTACCGGAGCCGTTTGCCTTCGTATTCCAGCCGGTAAAGGTATACCCGTCCCGCGTGAAGCCGAGGCTGCTGTCCGTGACCGCCCTGACGCTGTGGCTCGTGCCGAAAATTACGGCAAGGGTATAGCTGGAGCCGGCGCCGCCGTTGGGGTAATAGATGACGTCTAACTGGACAATAGGCATACCGCTGCTGCCACCGCTGCCCGCCGCGATGCAGGTTATATTGGCCCGGTCGCTGATGCGGATACGGTACCCCTCCGTATCGTGGGAGGAATGCCCAATGGCTGTGACGGTATTCCCGACCGCAACATTTGCTATGGCGGTATTGGTGGAAATGTACCCGTCAATGAAGATGCGTGCCGACACGCCACTGGCGTCTCTGACGATAATGCTCTCCACCAGTCCGCTGGAATCCAGCGTGTAGTCGGTTATGGCTCCAGACACCTGAACGAGCGAGCCGAGATAGGTTCCGTTTGCGGCCTGCGCGGTTGTTATGGCTTTCGGGACGACCGTCTTGACGGAAGCGTCAAGCATCGTGATACTGCCGCCGCTGATATTAAGCTGGCGCTCGCCGTTGTAGGCGCTGGTGTAGCCTGTGATTCGAACAGTCTGTCCGATTTGATAATTCCCGTCGACAGGGAATATGTTGATCCCGCCGGTTTCATCCTGCACATAGATGCAGTCGAAATAGGCCGTATCCTTGTCGTAGCCGGAGGCGTTGGAGGTCACGACGCCCTCAATGGTAAATTTATGGCCCTCGTCCGCCGCCTGCACATCCGCAATGTCCGTTACCTCCGCGGCGGGGACGATGAGATCAATAATGTTCTGTACAAGCTGGTAGTTCGAATTCTGCTTCTCGGTCACGTTATCCAGATCAATCTTGACCTCAAAGGTTGAGAAGAACGTAACGCCGGAGACAATCAGGAATCCGCCGCCGGAAAGCGGCTCAACCGTCATCAGGTGCGTATTTCCCTCGTCCGTTACCTTGGTATAGCTGCTGGGCAAGGTTGTATTGCTCGGCAGGACGGCGAACGGCACACTGAACGTGGTCGTCGGGAACCCGCTGACCAGCACCTCTGCGTTTGCGCCCGGAATGATCGGCGCGCTGTTATAGGCGCTGAAGGTGTTGTTGGTATTTTCCTGGACGTCCTTCAGCATTGCCGCCACGAGCTCGCTACCGCTCATGCCGCCATAGTTGAACACCTTTTGATCCGCTTCCGTATTGCCGCCCAGCGTGATCCGGTACAATTCGTTGGATTTGCGATCCGGATCCACGACAATCGCCGCACCAACTTCTGTATCGGAGCCGAGCGCAGCCAGGATTCCGTTTGTAATGACAGCAGCCTGTTCGCCCGTGCCCGACGGGTCGCCCCTGTCGGACTTGGAGCATAGCACGATGTTGCCGCCCTGCGAGGCGTATTGCGCAATTGCCGCAAGCTCCGCATCAGTGTACAGATAGCTTGTTACAGCCGTATTGTAGGACAAAAACGGCGTTGTCAAAACCAGCAGCGCCTTATCCTTCAGGTTTTCATAGGTGAGCGCTCCCGCGCCGAGCCGCACTGCCCGGACGCCGCTCATGGCGCACATCTCAATAAACGCGGCGTCGCTGTCGGCGTAGTTGCCGCTGACGTAGAAGTTTGCGTGCCCGGCATCTATCGCGATATCAATCACACTGTCCGGGTCAAGCACCTCAAATTCGATATTCTTTTCAAATACATATGGGGTACTGCCCAAGGTTGCTTCAACATTTACGGTAATGGTCACATACCCGGTTTTTGTGGGGGTGTAGTTAAGGGTGAAGATTTGTGCGCTTGTTCCGGCGGTCACGCTTCCCGGATTATCTTCCACCAAAAGTGTTGTGGTTGTCCCAAGATATGTTTCGGTATATGTGATTTTGTTGATGGTTAAATCCGTGCCCTCATAATTATACAGAGAGGTCTCAAAAACCATCGCTTCGTCCTTGACCGGCATAACCGTGTCCGTGGTGATGTCGGTGACGCCGACCTTTATGACTTCACCCACCCATACAGGGGCTGTTACGGCGATGTCGTTATCACTCTGTATGACCCTGATGTAGTAGTAGGAATAGCTTGCTGGGAGCTCGGCTTCCAGGATATAGGAGCTTCCTGTGTACGCTTCCTCGTAAGCAACAAGGCCGCCGTTAACGATGACCTGTATTTTGCCGCCGACATCATTGCTATCGGGGTCGCTGACCTCCACATTAATATTTACGGTGTTCGGGGTTGTGCTGATTGTGCTGCCCATGATCTCACCGTTGAGGGTGTACATGATTTCAAGGTTCTTATCCTCGGTGGAATACATGGTCATATTCCGCATGGCGTCATAGATGCCCGTTTCGGAAAAGTCATCGGTAATGATGACGGAACGTGTGGTGTTGGCGTTGCCCCACTTGCCCTTATGGTTATCCTGGTTGTTTGTGGGCGCCAAATGCCAGCCCTTATCCAGCGCCTGGGTATAGTACTCATAAGACGGGAAATAGCCGGAGCTGCTGATGGCGCCTTCGCCGTTGCCTACCTCTACCATGGTGATCATTTCATCCCTGGCAACTGTGTAATACGCAAAGTTTGCAAAGGTGCCAAAGGTGGTGCCGGGGTGGTTGAACTGCGATATACTTCCCACGGTTTGCACCAGCAGGTCATAGTAAGCTTGCATGCCGGAATCATTCGTCTTTGTGTTCAGCGTGCTGTTGTTCCGGCTGACAAGACCCGGCGTGTTGAAGGTGTTGATATGCCCGGGACCACCGGACCAGGTCATTTCAAAGCCGGGTATGGCAAGAATGCCTGTATTGCCAAAATCAGCGTTGAAGCTGGCCATTGTATCCTTGTAGGTTGTCCATGTCGCAAGGCTGGCCGCCGTCATTTGGGTACTGTCGTACAGCGCCGCCTCAGGATTGGCCGCGCCGGATGTGTCGAAATAGTTGGAGTGATCCGTAAAGGCTACAAAATCCACATTGTCGTTCGCAGCGTAATTCTTAATATACTCCAAAGCGCTGTCCAGCGTTCCGGAGCCGTCCGAATAAGTGGTGTGAGAGTGGAGCTGTCCGAAATACAGGTTATAAAGAGACTCGCCCACCGTAAAATACCACTCGTATTCGGCGGTCTTTGCGTCAAGTCTTGTGACGACTACCTTCGCCGTATACTTTCCATCCACCATGTCGCTTGCGGGCGTGTAGCTTGCGGTATAGCTGCCGCCGACCGCCCCCGCCGTCACGGTCATGGCCGCACCGTCCACCACCTTGACGCCATCGCTGTTGGTAAGGGTCAGGGCAGCCGTGGTGCCGACTGTGGCGTTTTGGAATTCGGCGGAAATCTCCGGCCGCTTGTCGGCCCCTGTCGCCGTACCCTTTACCGGGGTGACAGCGGTTATCTGGGGTTCGTCCTTAACCGCGATGCTTTTAACAGCCGATGTTGTGTCCAGGCTGCTCACATCTGTCGCCTTGATCGAAAAGCTTATGGTATTGCTCCCCGCCGTGATTTCCGTACCGGGGATCGTATAGGTATACTTGCCCGCGCCGGCCGCCGTCATTTCCACGGTGACCGCTGATCCGCTTTCGACCGTATACGTCAGCTCCACCTTAGCGACGCCCTTGTTGTCCGTTACGGTTACCGTCAGCGCGTAATCCACATAGACCTCGGCGTCCGCCAGCGGGTCCGGAATCGTAATGACGGGGGGCGCCGTGTCGTTTACCACATCATAGATGTTCCGCTCGCCATTGTCTGCGGGCGTTCCCGTGCGGAGCTGGTCGGTGGTACTATACTTGGACACGACCGCCAGCACATCCACAACCTCGCCCTCCGTAACGCCGATGGGGTAAGTGGCGGCCCGATAGATACCAAGCGTTGCATTGGCGCTGTCGGTGATCATGGTGGTGCCGGTGCTACTATATGCCCCCAACGTCATGTTTTTCAGAAGCACCACCTCAGAGAGCAGGTCGTCCTTATCCGTCAGCAGCGCGCTGAGGCTGGTATATTCCTGTGGCGCGATGAGCAAAACCTCGGCTGCGGATTTTAAGCGCGCCACATTTGTCACGCTCTGGAGCTGCGGCACGCCGCCGTATGTCGTTTTCTGCCCTGTGACTGCCAGAACGTCTCCGATTTCGTAGTCGTCCAAACTGCTATAAATTTGAATGGCGACAATCTCTCCGCTTATGACGTCCTGAAGAATCGCGGAATTTGTTGAATCATAGTTGCCGTAGCGGTAGGCTAGCTGCCCCACTACAGTGACGCCGGACGTGCTGTCCGCAAGCGCGATGGCGCCATTGATATCATACGCCCCTGTGGGGATGTCGCTGTCGTCGATGGGGTCGGCGGACGGCGCCTTGATGGTATAGGTGAGGGTTAGCACCGTGCTGTCCGTCAGGCCGGTTTTGATGCCCCTCACATAGACGGTAACGTTGTCTCCTACATTACCGGTGATCTCAAGCCCCGCCGTGGGAACGTCTGCCCATGCCGACTGGTCGTAGCTGTACTGAATTGTCGCGCCCTCCGGCACAGCGGTGAATTTGATCTTCGCGCCGCTGGTCACCTCTGCTCCGTCGGCCCTGGAGGGCGTCACCGATTGCACCTGTGTCAGGACGGTGTATGTAAAGGTCGCCACGTCGCTGTTCCCCAGCGTATTGCTGGGGTCTATGGCAATGGCCTTTATCGTGACGTCCGCGGTCAGGGTTATTGGCCCAGCGTAAAGCGCGCTCGAATTAGTCGGCGTGCTTCCGTCGGTGGTGTAATAGATATTCGCACTGCTGGTCGTCGTGGAAAGGCTTACCGTTGCGCCTGTCTCCACAGTGCTCCCGGACGCAATGGACGCCGTGGGCGCCGCCGCCTTGGACGTGTTCACGATTTCGGTACCGGTAATTACAATATCCGCCATGCGACTGTTGCCGGATGCAGACACGGTACCGCCGTTGATGCTCTCAGTGTCAACAACACGGAAGCGCAGCAGAAGCTCCGCCAGATCCGCCGTCTCATCAGGCAAATCTATGCTGTAAGACGCGAGGGCGGCGCCAAGCGTATACGCCTCAACTTCTTCCCACGCAGAGGTACCCTCGTCATAATACTCTACTACAAAGTTTTTTGGGGAGGTGCTCGTGCCATATGCCCCAAAACTGACATTGAGGTTCTCATACCCCGTTGATTTCGTGGTGATGTGCCAATACTTATCGGTTTGATTCACATTATCCCAGCTGCCGGTCCAGAGTGTCTTGTTGCTGCCCGTATAGCTGAGCGTCAGCGTACTGCTCGTCCCTACCGTACTGTAGTGCTCAAACGTCGAATCGTCAAACACGCCGCCTGTAGCGGTTACCGGTGTTCCCGCATCAGCAAACGTCCACTCCGCCAGCGTCTCTTCACCCGCCGCCGCCACGCTAACCGGCAGCATCGCAAACAGCATCGTTAGTGCCAAAAGCAATGATAAAACCCGTTTGTTCCGTGCTTTCATAGTCTCCTCCTTTTTATGTGCGAATCCGCACTGTTTCCGGCGTCAGAAATTCCCCGCACCACATCACTGCCTTTCTGCTCAACGTTGACCCAAGGCAAACCTGGGTAAATAAGGCATTAGTCAAAAAAATTTCCTCTTTTCCTATTATACACGAAGACACAGTAAACTTCAACAATAATTTCATTCGAAAGTATAATCTTTTGGTAGTTTTCGGGTATGCGGAAAATTGAAAATTAGCGTGAAGTCTCAAAAAATGGATCCGCCCATCAGGCGTGTTAAAGTCCTGGTGGGCGGATTTTGATTTCAGGGCAGACTATAAAGAAATTCGCCGAAGACTTCGGTGAATTTCTGAAGTGACAATGAAATCGGCAAGCAACTGGAAATCAGAGGCGATACCGATTGTCCACAAAAAGCGCTTCGGCAACTATATTTAATAATGTGCGGGGTTTTGTATTAATTTACTTCTCTTAAGAAGCGAAGAATAGCTCGCTCTTCTTCGCGCCGGTTTGCTCCAGCACGGCCAAGTCGATCACATAGCCCAAGTAAGGCTACGTCATTCACATTTGTTTCAAAACGCATTGACGTTAAATCAGCATATTGCTGTGATTTTGATATATATAGGATTTGCATATGCCATCGCACCAGCGCTGATACTTTGCGGGTAAAATCATTGGATGTAAAATTTGACAAAAATATTTGTGCCATTTCGGCGCCAACCTTATCATGGTCATATGCGGTTATCTTACCGCGGCGAACTTTGGTTGTTACGGCCTTGCCGATATCGTGCAGGAGCGCAGACCACATAAAGACGCGATTATTACTTGCTTTGTCTTTCCGCCCAGCCGCTTCGTCAAGCACCAAAAGCGTATGGTTCCACACACTGCCCTCTGGGTGATACTTTGGTGATTGCTTGACATCTTTCAAACAAGATAACATTGTAAATGGATGCGCATGTGTGAAGGTTGGTGTATTCAGAGCTTGAAAATAAAGTGAGGGCTTGTCGTCGTTGCATAAGCGCGCATCCATGTCTTCAAATAGTTCTATTTTGTCCGACATAGAATACATCTCCTTTACATAGAATCATTACATTATTTTCTCCAGAAAAAATAGAGTTAGTATAGAAATTTAGCAGGGCGGTGGGCCGTAGGCCGTAGTGCGGCTTACCACCTTGGCTACATCATAGCGGGGCCGAACGGGCGTGTCAAGGGCGGTCATGGAAGCGACAGTTCATCTCGACCCTTGACTTGTCCGGCTAGGTCTGCTGCGTAAGCGTCAAAGTGGTTCTTTCCAAAGATGGGTGAACACATCGTAAAAAAGTGATAAAATAGTTGCATGGAGGTTGCAGCTATGGAGGAATTAATCAGCGCGTTGGATGAAAACCTTTCCTATGGCTTTTACGAGATACAAGGGGAAGAATTATGGATATATGTGAACTCGTCGCGGGAGAAAGCAAACTGTCCATATTGCGGACAACCGTCTGAA
>Ga0153972_1000461_pt1 | contig 12848 bp, 11 predicted proteins | sample TSGA056MetaG_FD_104732 | JGI IMG/M metagenome (GOLD analysis project Ga0153972, IMG submission 104732) | Attine ant fungus gardens microbial communities from Georgia, USA - TSGA056 MetaG | ecosystem: Host-associated > Fungi > Mycelium > Unclassified | place: USA: Georgia, George L Smith State...
ATTATACCTTCAACAATATCGCCTTCATTGATTTTTTCAAACAATGCTTTCTGCTGCTCTGCTTTAGCAGCAACTAAAAGCTGTTTTCTATCACCAATCACACGTCTCCTTCTGGGGTTGAATTCACTGATAACAAATTCGATGTCGGTATCGGCATATTTGGACAAATCTTTTTCATAAGCATCGGATACCAGGCTTGCCGGAATGAATACTCTTGCCTCATCAACAACAACGCTGAGTCCTCCGTTTAATACCTGTGCAACTTTAGCGGTAAGAACTTCCTGAGACTCGAACGCTTCTTCCAGTCTTTTATTGCCTTTTTCGGCAGCCAGTCTCTTATATGTTAAAAGAACTTGTCCTTCACCATCATTTACCTTTAAAACTTTCACTTCCATCTTATCGCCTGGTTTAGCAACGGTGGTTAAATCAAGATTCGACTCGTTGGTGTATTCGTTTTTTGTAAGAATACCGTCTGCCTTATAGCCGATGTTCAGAATAATCTCATCTGGCTTCACATCGATAACAGTACCCTCAACTACCTCTCCATTTCTAATGGTCTTAAATGATTCCTCCAGCATTTGTTCAAAACTTAATTCTGACATGTTTTTGAACCTCCTCAATTATTTTATTTGGGGTAGACGCCCCTGCTGTAATACCTACGTGACTAAATGATTGAAAAGGCTTAGAATCCAAATCAACGAGTGTCTGTATATAGTAAGTATTTTTACATTCCCTTTTGCAAATATCATATAGCTTTTGTGTATTCGAACTATTCCTGCCGCCAATGACAATCATAGTATCTACCTCACCTGCAATACGTTTTGCTTCAGTTTGTCTCTCTTCTGTAGCATTGCAAATCGTATTGAAAACAATTCTATCATACCTCTTTTTAGTAAAAATTTCAACTAGTTCTTGAAATTTGTTGTAATTAAATGTCGTCTGTGCAACAATGCAAACGCTTATTTTGTGCTTTTCTATAAAGCTGATTGCCTCCTCCTTGCTTTCAATAATCCAAACCGGACCTTCACACCAGCCCTTAATACCAATAACTTCAGGATGCCTGGCACTTCCAATGATAATGATGTGCTTACCATTCTGACTTTCCTTTTGAACAATCCGATGTATTTTTTTAACAAAAGGGCAGGTCGCATCGACACATTTTAACTGTTGTTTTTCAATCGTCTCATAAATATCTCGGGGCACCCCATGAGAGCGGATGACGACCACACCTCGAGCTATCTTTTGCAGTTCTTCTATCGTATTGATTACTTTGACTCCCTTCGAAGTGAGGTCATCAACAACCGCCTCATTATGTATGATCGGGCCATAAGTATATACCGGCTGTCCGCTTGCACGGACCTGTTCATAAACGGTATCAACCGCACGTTTTACACCGAAGCAGAAGCCGGCAGATTTGGCAACTGTGACTTTTTTCATGCTATCGTTTGTTTTCTCCATAGATTTTTATTATTTCATCAACAACTTCATCAATCGACATATGAGAGGAATCTACTAAAACAGCATCATCGGCTTGCTTTAGCGGGGAAATCTCTCTGGTCATATCCCGATGATCCCGTCCACTGATATCCGCTTCGATTTCTTTCAGACTGCTTGTGACTCCCTTTTCCAGCAGTTCATCGTAACGGCGTTTGGCGCGGATTGCGGTACTTGCGGTCAGATATATCTTGGTTCCCGCATCCGGAAGTACCTGGGTTCCGATATCCCGTCCGTCCATTACAACATTTACCTTGCGGGCCAGAATTCTTTGCAGTTCGACCAGTTTTTCACGGACTTTGGCATTACCGGAACTGGCTGAAGCCATGTTGCCAACTGCTTCTTCACGTAAACGGGAGGTGATATTTTCACCGTTCAGCAGTACTTGCTGTTCGCCATTTTGATAAGTAATGGAGATGTCAGCGGCTTCGCAGCAGTTTTCAATCTTTTGATGGTCAGCTGGGTCAATTCCCTGTTCCAGAAGATATAATGCCATTGCCCGATACATAGCGCCGGTATCTACATAGATAAATCCAAGCCGGCAGGCGATTCGTTTGGCAATAGTACTCTTCCCGGCACCGGCAGGTCCATCAATAGCAATATTTTCACTCATCTTGTTCCTCTTTTCTATTTACGGCACTCTTGGAAAATCTTTGCATGAGTACTCGCTGTTAATTATAAACCATTAGCTGCAGCATATGCTGTGGACCAGGCAATCTGCAGATTAAAGCCACCGGTTAAGGCATCCAAGTCTAATACTTCACACAGAAAATAAAGACCGGAAATCTTTTTTGACTCCATATTCTGAGGGGAGATTTCTTTTACGGCAACACCGCCTTTGGTAATGACAGCTTCATTATAACTCCGTAATCCGGTCAGGGTAAAGGGGAAAGCTTTGATATAGTCAACAAATGTCAACCGCTCTTCGCGGGAAATCTCATTCACTTTTTTATCAGGATTAATAATTCCCTGCGCCAGTATCACTGATAATAACTTGGCCGGCAGTAATGAGTCCACCACATTTTTAAACTGTTTGTTTTTACCGGCTTCAAACTCCCGCAGAATCCGGGCATCCAGTTGTTCTTTCGTCAAGGCTGATTTCAAATCAATGAATGCCGGCATCGAATGTTCTCCCAGTTCATCACCAACCACAGCACTTGCGGTCAGAACTAAAGGTCCGGTAACACCAAAATGGGTGAACATCATCTCACCAAAAGCCTCATAACGTTTCTTACCCTTACTAAATATGGTCAGTGAAACATTTTTCAAAGAAAGCCCCTGCATCTGAGTAATATAACTTTCTTTTGTTTCCATTGGAACCAATGACGGGCGTAAAGCAGTTACAGTATGCCCCGCCGCTGCGGCAAAGCGATACCCATCTCCTGTTGCGCCGGTAGATGGATAAGACAGACCACCAGTTGCAATCATCACAACATCGCCAGTGATCTTAGCACCATTTTCCAAAAGCACACCGGTAACCTTTTGACCGTTGGTCAGAATCTGTTCTGCTTTGCTTTTTAAATGAATTTTTACATCCAGGCTTTTCATCTTTCGCTCTAATGCCAGGATAATATCCGAAGAATGATCCGACTTTGGAAATACCCGATTACCTCGTTCGATTTTAGTGCGAACACCAAGATTTTCAAAAAAGTCGATAACATCATAATTATTATATCCATAAAAGGCACTATATAAAAATTTGCTGTTGCTGATAACACTGTCAAATAATTCCCCCATGTCACAGGCATTCGTAAAATTACAGCGTCCTTTACCGGTAATAAATATCTTCTTACCAAGCTTTTCATTCTGTTCAAAAACATGAACTTCGTGACCGTTCATGGCAGCAACCACTGATGCAAACATCCCGGCAGCTCCGCCACCGATTATCAATACTTTAGACATCCTCTTCTCCCAATTCCGGAAAATTAAGTTTAACCTGGCCATCAATCAGATTAATCTCATCATTGCTGTAAACCTGATACTCATCCCAGATTTTCTCCATTGATTCCAATGTGTCCACAACTTCTTTTTGCTTTTTCATACAAAGAGCTACGACCAGGGCATTTACCATGCTCAAAGGTGCCACCAGGGAATCAACAATAGAAACCATATCACTTCTGGCAATCAAGTTGCAGGATGAATAAAGATTCATCGGTGAATGAATACTGTCGGTTAACGTAATTACCTTGGCACTGCGGTTATTGGCAAATTCCATTGCTTTTAGAGTACGCATGGAATACCGGGGGAAACTGATGCCGATGATAACATCCTGGGCACCGATCCGAATCATCTGTTCAAAGATTTCGCTGGATGAACTAGTCTGAATCAGACGCACATCATCGAAAATCAAATTCAGGTAAAAACTCAGAAAGCTGGCAATCGGTGCACAGCTGCGTATACCAATCACATAGATTGTCCTGGCCTTTAAAATTGTCTCAACAGCAAGATCAAAGGTGACCGGTTCCAAGTGTTCCAGCGTCAGCTTTATCTTTTCGATGTCTGACTGAAGCACTGTGCTCAGAATCTCTTTCTGATCAACCCGTCCATAAGTCACCTGCATCCGCTGGATAGAATTCAACTTGTTACGTACCAATTCCTCCAAAGCCCGGTGAAATTCCGGATATCCTTTGTAACCTAACTGAGTAGCAAAACGAACCGTAGTGGATTCACTTACCCCCACCTCTTGTCCCAGTTTTGCTGCTGTTAAAAATACTGCCTTATCATAATTATCAGTAATGTAGGCAGCTAACTGCTTCTGCCCTTTGCTTAATTTACCATATTGACGGTTAATTCGCATTAACAAATTTTCTGACTGTTCCATAATTATCGATACCTTCTTTATGATACCTTCTCTTTAAGTTTATGCAGATTTTATCTCTACAAGGTAAAATTATACCATATTATGATATGAAAATGCAATTTATCTTTACAAATCCTGCAAAATCATTTTTGCAGTTTTAATTTTTCGTTCATCCGTCCGATAAATTTCAAATTCACTTAATCCGGGGACTCCCATGTGCACCTGAGGATTACGATACTCCATCCGACTTTTGCGAATAACCTTTCCAGACATATGAAAGGCTCGAATACCAGTATCAGAAAAACCCCGAATAACATCCGCATCAACACCCCCACCGGCCATAATGGTAATCCTGTCTTTTGCCACAACTTCAAGATCTTTCAGCAAGCATTTCCCTTTTTGACAATCAGCCTCCTGTCCAGAAGTCAGAATCGTGGTAATCCCCATGTCGGCAGCCTCCGCCAATGCCGCAAATGGGTCGCGGCAAATATCAAAAGCCCGATGCAGTGTTATACTGCAAGGTTTACACACATTTACCAATTGCCGCATTCTCCTCGTATCCAAATCCCCCTTCGAAGTCAAAATTCCAATTACCAGTCCGTCTGCTCCCGCCTTTTGAAATGCTTCTGCTTCTCTTAAAAGTATTTCAAACTCATGATTTGTATAGCAAAAATCCCCAAAACGCGGCCGCAGCAACACGTGGATCTTAATCTTCGTATGCTGACACACTTCACCAAATAAACCCAAACTGGGAGTAGTTCCGCCAATCACAATATTACTGCACAATTCCAGACGGTCAGCACCACCTTTTTGGGCAGCAATTGCTGATTCTACAGAATCCACACAAACTTCTAAAATTTTTCTCTTGTACATGATCCGTTCCTCCATACACCAGAGCGTTGCTGCGTTTACGCGAGATATATCATATTCTTCTCCCGCGTCCCATGCAACGCTTTTATTATTCACTGTCTTTTTCCCACCCAACCGCCCTGCTAACCGCCTTTTTCCATCTACGTATCTTTTGGTTTCGTTCCTGCTCATCCATCTTTGGATTATATGAATGCTCCATTGCCCAATTCTTACGGATTTCATCTTTATCCTTCCAGTATCCGGTGGCCAATCCAGCCAGATAGGCAGCACCAAGAGCTGTAGTTTCAATACATTTTGGCCGAATTACATCGGCATCTAAAATATCCGCCTGAAACTGCATCAGAAAATTATTAGCACTGGCACCACCATCTACTTTCAGTGACTTCAAAGGAATTTTCGAATCCTGTTCCATTGCTTTGATGACATCAAGAACCTGATATGCCAGTGATTCTACCGTAGCTCGTATCAAATGAGCTTTGCCGGTGCCTCTGGTCAGTCCCAGAATTGTTCCGCGGGCATATGGGTCCCAATAGGGTGCGCCCAGCCCGGTGAATGCCGGGACTACATAGACACCGCCGCTGTCCTCTACCATCTGGCAGTAGCTTTCCGATTCAGATGCTGTCTTTAGAATCTGCAGTTCATCCCGCAGCCATTGGATTGCTGCTCCGGCAACGAAAACACTGCCCTCCAAGGCATACTGGATTTCATCATCTAAACCTACGGCGATAGTCGTAAGTAGACCAGACTGAGATGTTACTGCTTTTTTGCCGGTGTTCATTAAAAGGAAGCAGCCGGTTCCATAAGTGTTCTTTATGTCGCCTGCTTCGTAACAGCATTGTCCGAATAAGGCGGATTGCTGGTCGCCAGCGGCACCGGCGATGGCAATCCGGGCCCCCATGACAGCTTCCTCAGTATAGCCATAGATACAGCTGCTTGGTTTTACTTCGGGCAGCATACATCGGGGAATATCCAGTTTTTCTAATATTTTTTCATCCCATTTGAGATTATGAATATCATAGATCATTGTCCGGGATGCATTGGTATAATCGGTTACATGGACCTGGCCGTTGGTTAGTTTCCAGATTAACCATGTGTCTACGGTGCCAAATAAAAGATCACCTTTACAGGCTTTTTCACGGGCACCTTCACAGTTGTCCAGAAGCCATTTGATTTTGCTGGCAGAAAAATAGGCATCGGGAATTAAGCCGGTGGTATTACGAATGTAGGAGTCAAAACCATCGGCTTTCAGTTGGTCAATGACATCGGCAGTTCTTCGGCATTGCCAGACAATTGCATTATGGATTGGCCGACCGGTATTTTTATCCCAGACGATTGTTGTCTCTCTTTGATTGGTAATCCCGATCGCGGCTATCTGTCTTGCATCTACACCGATTTTAGCCATTGCCTCGGCGGCCACGCCTTGTTGAGATGACCAGATGTCCATCGGGTCATGCTCTACCCATCCTGCTTTGGGATAAATCTGCCGAAATTCCTTTTGTGCCATACTGCAGATATTACCGTCCTTATCAAAGAGAATGCAGCGTGAACTTGTTGTACCTTGATCCAATGCCATCATGTACTTTTTCATCAGTTTTTCCTCATTTCTTAACGTAACAACAGATACTTACTTTTTATTATATCAAAACACCAACTAAAATCAATCTTCTTTACATTATCAGAGGTATAAACCGGATATTCTTTCAATACTTCATCACCGAGTAAATACCGTACCTTCCCCACCTTTGTTCCCGCTTTTACCGGTGCTTGTAATTGTTCGGGGATTTCGTATTCTATCTGTATCTCTTCGTCTTTACGCAGGAGAATGTTCAGCTGTTCATCATCGGCTAATTCCAGATTTAGATTTGTTTTTGCTGTGTCTTTTCCAAGAATGCCTTTGTATTGACCATCCAGGACGGAGATTGCATCACAGTTGAAGTTTTTGTCCAGGATATCTCGGTATTCGAATTCTTCCAGCCCATAGGTCATCAGTTTTTTTGTATCTGCCCATTTATAGGTTTTATTATTTGGCCAGCCGCATGCCAGTAAAGCTACGATAAAAGTTTTTCCATCCTTGCGTAATGCCCCCACGTAGCAGTAGCCGGCATCTGATGTGAAGCCGGTTTTACCGGAAAGGGCACCCTCCATCATACCTAAAAAGGCATTATGGTTATTGCAGTTGTACAGATTTGTTTCTGCCTTATTCCAAAACGAATAGGAAGGGGTGCGGGTGATTTCCAGAAATATATCTTTCTGTGGTGATTCATTAATACAGTATCGCATGATTTGTGACAGGTCTTTTGCAGTTGTCGAATGTTTACCGCCATCATCCTGACCATCCAGTCCGTTGGGAGTGACAAAATAGGTGTTTTCACAACCGATTTCCTTTGCTTTTTGATTCATCAGATCAGCAAACTGCTCTACTGAACCGGCAATATGTTCAGCGATGATCACTGCACTGTCATTATGCGATTCAAGCATCAGGGAATAAAGCAGATCCTTTAGTGTGAATTGATCACCTGTTTTGACACCTAGATGAACTTTCGGCTGTTTAGCAGCCAGTTCAGAAACAGTGGCAGTATCATTAAGGTTCCCTGCCTCAAGTACAATAATACATGTCATGATTTTTGTTGTACTTGCATTTGCTAATTGCTGGTCAGCATTTTTTTCATATAGCACTCTGCCGGAATCCGCATCGATCAGACATGCTGAACGAGCATATAACTGGGATTCATCAGGCATTTCCTCAGCGTAAACCGTCATCTGAAAACCCATTAGCAACACGAAAATAAACAACAGGATTTTCTTTATTTTCATAGACAGTCCCCTTTTTATATCATTATGTTCTAGTGTATGGAATTAATCGTCTCTTTATGAAGAACAAATATGCTGATAATAAAACACAGCCAATTGAGTTCTATCACGTAAGCCTAATTTTTCTAAAATCACACTTAGGTAATTACGCACAGTGCCCTCACTCAGATACAAGCGCGCTGCAATCTCCTTATTACTCATCCCGTCAGAAACTAACTCAATCAGTTCCCACTCCTTCTGTGTAATGCCATATGCTTCATAATCGAATGACTTTTTTGCATTCATTAAATTAGGAATCTTAGATACAATTTCCCCGCCGAATACACTTTGGCCAGAAAGCACTGCCTTAAGTGCGGGAAGAATATTTTCGAAATCTTGTTTTAGCAGGTAGCCCTTGGCACCAAGGTTAAGAGCCTGAATGATGTATTCGTCATCGGAAAAGGTCGTAAGAAATAGGATTAATGCATTTGGGTATTTTTGAACAATCTGTTTTGCGGCATCCAGACCACTCATATGGCTCATGCGGATGTCCATTAGTAAGATGTCTGGCTGGTGGGCTTCGTATAAGAGGAGAGCTTCCTTTCCGTCGCTGCCGGATGCGGCTACTTCTATCTCATTGCTTGCTTCTAAAATGATTTTCAAAGAAGTCGTAATCATTTTGTCATCATCGATAATTACAATTTTCATCTGTCATTTGCTCCTTGTTTTGGGATTGTGATAAAGATTTGGAATCCATTTTGGTATTTGGCATTCATGTTTCCGTTAAAGGCTTCTACTCTCTCTTTCATGCTTTCCAGTCCTATGCCGCTGCTTTGATCTTTGTTATAGAGGGTTCCATTGTCACGAATGATGAGCTGATATAGGTCGGTAAATTCTTTTAAGATAAGCTGGATCATATCTGCATTGCTGTGTTTTACGATATTGGAGAGGGCTTCTTTGACGACTGTCAGAAAGCAGTACTTCAACTCTTTTGAAAGACCTTCTGAAAGCTCGTAAGTGAAACTTATCTCGTATTTGTGATATTCCTTTAGGAGCGTGGTGATGGAGGCCTCAAGATCCAAAGATTCTTCGTATAAATTATGTACACTGCTGCGGATGCTGTTCATTGCCTGGTTTAAGGTTTCACCCAGAGATTCGATGACGGGTTTTAATTCCTCCTGGGAGTTAATTGTTTTTAGTGCACCGGTCTGCAAGATGGAGCGTGATAGTAAATGACCTACATTATCGTGAATTTCTCTGGCGATGCGATTTCGTTCACGTAAGGTGGCAAGATGGATTTCATAATCCTGTTTTTCCATTAGGTCACGGTTTTTGGTTTTTAGTATCAGTTCCAGTTCACGGCTATCATCGCGTTGCTTTTTATATTCAGCTGTCAGTATGGCGTAGCATCTTGTTGAATAGGCAAATGATATCGCGGTAAGGGATAGTAATCCGGCACTAATGAATGTGGCTGTTTTAAGTGTTGAGCAGCCATAGAGAAATACTGTCAGCATCGGTATCAGCAGTAGCCATTCGCTTTCATAGAAGACATCATAGAGTAAGACTGCACTCCAGATGAGAACGACAGGGTGCCATATTGCGGCGATGATAAAGGCTATGCCGACTATTAATAATAGTATTCTTTGGCGGTAGTATTCATAGCAGCAGGAAATGCCGATACATAAAAACAGACCGGCAATGCCCCAGATATCGTAAGACTGCCAGAACATCAGCACCACCGTGCCGATGAATAGGACAACCTTGTCTAAAATTCGTTTTATACGCTCTTCCATATTTCTGCTTCCTTATCTGATCACAAATAAAAAAGATTTATATTCATAATCTGTGATTTATTCTTAGTGACAATTGTCATCTGTAACTCCTGACATTCATCACTTCATATGCTGCTTATCAAAAGTTATAATAGCATTATCATAAAACAAATGTAAAGGAGTTTTCTTATGTCACAATCTATTATTCGGGTAGAAAACCTGGTCAAACGGTATAAAGACTTAATTGCGCTGGATCATTTTAATCTGGACGTAAAGGAGGGGGAAATCTTTGGGTTACTTGGACCAAATGGTTCTGGTAAAACGACGGCGATAAATTGTATTTTATCCTTGCTGGCTTTCGATAAGGGAAGTATTGAAGTATTTGGGAAGGCAATGAATCCGGATTCTTATGATAGTAAGCGTGATATTGGAGTTGTCTTGCAAAATGTAGCTGTGTTCGAAGAGTTAACGGTACAGGAAAATATCGATTATTTCTGCAGTCTGTATATTAAAGACAAGAAAAAGTGCCGGGATCTGGTGGATGAAGCGGTTGCTTTTGTAGGATTAGAGGACTTTCGTAAATTTTATCCCCGAAAATTATCAGGCGGACTTTTAAGACGACTGAATATTGCCTGTGGAATTGCCCATAAACCAAAGCTTATCTTTATGGATGAACCTACGGTTGCGGTTGACCCCCAGAGCCGTAATAAAATTCTGGAAGGAATTATGGAGTTGAACCGTCAGGGGGCAACCATCGTCTATACCACCCATTACATGGAGGAAGTTGAACAAATCTGCAGTCGCATCCTGATTATGGACCAGGGACGTAATCTGGCTATTGGAACGAAGGAAGAACTTAAGGCAATGATTCAGACCGGAGAGACAATCCTTATTGAAGTACCGGTTCTTGCGCCTGGAGCATTGAACGAAATCCGAAGGATAAAGCATGTGTTCCAGGTGGATTATCAGGAGGGTCAGTTAAATATTCATTGTACCAACGGCAAACATAACCTGATTCGTATTATGGAATATCTTTCAACCAATGAAATTGCCTTTGGTCGGGTATATTCGGAACTGCCCACACTAAATGACGTCTTTCTGGAAATCACCGGAAAACAACTGCGCGATTAGGAGGTTTAACATGTTTATCAAGCATTATCTTTATAGTTTGAAAGATTTCACAATGAATAAATCTTTGTCTTTCTGGTCATTGCTATTTCCTTTCCTGCTGGCCACGATGTTCTACGTGAGCTTCGGGCACCTGGTAGATGGAGACCATAATACTTTGGAGCCCGTTAAAACAGCAGTTGTTATTGAAGAAGAAACCGAAGCTGCATCCTATTTTCAAGAGATGCTGCTGACCCTTGCTGATAAAGACCATAATATTCTTATGGTAACCGAAACGGATTTAGATACAGCAAAAAAACTTTTGCAGGACAAAAAAGTAGAAGGAATCCTACAAGCATCAAATACTGTTACACTGACTGTTACCAAATCAGGAATAAATCAGACAATTTTAAAAAGCATCACAGACGGATACCTGCATCGGATGGCTTTGATCGAAAATATTGCACAAACGAATCCCGATAAAATCCCGGAGGTTATCACTGCTCTCTCAGATGAGGTCAGTTACTTAAAAGAGATCTCCTTTTCCGACAGTTCAGCCACTGGGTCAGCACAGTATTTTTATGCCTTGATCGCCATGACATGCCTTTATGGTTCTTTCTTTGGCCTAACACTGGGTACACGGCTTCAGGCTAACCTTTCTGCTTTGGCGATGCGCAGAAGCGTTGTTCCAACGCGGAAAATGCGGATTTTCATCTGCGATTTCCTGGCAGTCTTCACCATTGACGCAACAATTCTGCTGCTGCTTTTTGCCTATTTAATCCTTGGTCTCAAAATAGATTTCGGAAATCATGTTATCTTGATGTTGTTAACCGCATTTATGGGAAGCTTATTTGGTATTTCACTGGGTACTTTTATCGCTACCTCTTCAACCCGAACATTTGATTTTAAAATCAGCATTTCCCTTGCCATATCCACGGTACTTTCTTTTTTAGCCGGCTTAATGGTGAATCAGATGCCAAATATAATTGAAAAAAGCGCCCCCATTATCAACCGCCTAAATCCGGCATTACTAATTAGCAATTCCTTTTACTGCCTCACTTTTTATGATAATTATCAGGTGTATACCCGTAACATGGTTACCCTGGCTGTCTATGTTGTGATTTTTTGTACTGCCAGTATCTTGTTTTTAAGGAGGAAAAAATATGCCAGTCTTTAAATTATACTTAAAAATCATGCGCTCAAAAGCAGGTACGATCTGCCTTTACGTTGGAGTCTTTTTATTCCTGGCCTTATTTATGTCATCCAATGCTCAAAAAGATAATGTGACCGGATTCGTTGACAGCAAAACATCCATCGCCGTAGTCGATCAGGATAACTCGGTACTAAGTCAGCACATAATAAAATATTTAAGTGAAAACCATGATGTATTCACATCCGATTATAATCGTGCCGCATTACAGGATACACTTTACTACAACAACGCACAATATGTCCTGATCATCCCCGAAGGATTACAAGATTCATATACAACAACTGATAATACTCCCCTTTCACTTGAGTATGTTAAAGAACCGAGAACTCAGGAAGGTTATTTAGTTGACTCACAACTGGAGGAATACCTTTCCCTGTTCCGAGCAGCATTACACAGCGGCATCACGGTTTCTGATGCCTGTGAACAAACCAACACGCTGCTTCAAACCCAAATCACTCCTGAATTCCTGAATGCAGACCAGGCAAATACACAACTACCGTCCATATACTATTACTTTCAATTCTTCCCGTATGCATTCCTGTCCCTGATCACAGTTGCATTCGGAACAACTCTGATCAGTATCTTCGGCCCGGAAGTACGCAAAAGAAACTACTGTTCAGCCCTGCCCTTACGCAAATTCAATGCACAGCTTGCAACCGTCTGTGTAGGTGTTGGCATAATACTTCTGATCATACTGTGTGTTCTTGGTACCATGGTCTTCCACGACCATTTGAATTTAGTTCAGCCTGGATATCTTGCATGTAATCTGATATCATTTGCAATTGTATGTATGAGTGTCGGA
>Ga0153972_1000463_pt1 | contig 12828 bp, 17 predicted proteins | sample TSGA056MetaG_FD_104732 | JGI IMG/M metagenome (GOLD analysis project Ga0153972, IMG submission 104732) | Attine ant fungus gardens microbial communities from Georgia, USA - TSGA056 MetaG | ecosystem: Host-associated > Fungi > Mycelium > Unclassified | place: USA: Georgia, George L Smith State...
CAGCTTGAGAAGAGCTTCTCTGGCCTCTGTGGTGCTCACTCTCCGAAGCCCCCGTAGCCAACGTTCCGCAGCTTCGCTCGGATCATCTGGAAGGGTATCTGACCCATATGAACTGACGAGAAACTCGGCTGTCCTCTGGATGAATGCTGCTCGGTATCCAAAACCCAAAGTTCTGAGAGTATCGGAGACATCTGGCTGGGCAAGAATTGACGGTGGCGGGAAAGGATGGTACGGATACGAGAGGTTTGGATTCTCAGGATCAGCGAGGGATAAAAGTGGAGGCGAGTAGTGATCGCAAAGTCCCCTGACCATCTTTGTTATGCGGGAAATGTTGTTATTGGAGGAGCATATGAACCTGAAGAGCCTATGAGACGAGCATAGTAGACATAATGACACATACGAGACGACGTTCTCCCATGGATCTTGCCTAATCATGCGTATTCCCATGAAACGGTCCCGAAATCTGGCAAACACTTTGTCACGTCCAGACCACTGTTCATACAGCGATACAAGGTCAGTGTCCAGCTGGAAGTAGTCTCTGAGCCAAGCCAGTGTTTCTGCATCACGTTGTGCAAGTTGGCCAGCCAAAGGCTGAGGTTCTGGGAAAACAGCACGGTAAAAAAGCGTGTCTGACGCCTGGCGTAGACATATGACGCGATCCCTTAGACAGAAACGATACTCATGAGTAGGTCCGTTCTCTGTTATCGGGAGGCGTAGGCAAGACCAGCGGAAAGATTGACCGCACTTGAGAACGGCAGCGAGGTTGAGCTGGGCAATTGGGATGTGGAGGGACAAAAAGGACATCGAGTTACAAATATAGAGGTCATAACTTGATCTCATCACAAAACGGTAAGTCCATACATTTCTACGTGCTCCTGGATCTGTTCTCCTGATACACAACCATGCCATCCCCGGACATTCAGAATGCCAGACGGAGGAGGCTCCTTTCTTCCACGTATTCAATCTGTCTTTTACGCTGTTTTCGACGTTAAACATGGCCCCAAGATAGACTATCAAGTCCCAGAGGACCTCATAGTTTCCTCAGGTAGTCTTTCTGCCTTGTCAGCAGACAGTCCATTGGTCCTGCCCACCTCTTCCGTAGAGTTGCTGCCGCGAGACCTCCAGTCATTGTATTCCCAGCCTCCCTCTGCCACCCCTTCGAATTATGGTAGCAACGGAGCCTTGTCGCGCAATTCAAGTGGTGCATCTATGGTCTCTCTTGTCGGCCCACGGCCGCCCTACTGGGATCACTCGTTGCAACAGGATAGAAGTGGATCAGCGCACCCGAGAACGCTGTTTAATTTCGATGATATCCAAAAATATGTCATACCCCCCAGCACCCTCTGTGGCCGCTTGGTAATCTGTTCAACAAGAGATCACCGTATCATTGGGTTCCCTGTCGCATTAAAGGGGAGACGATACGAGCGGAACTTCTTCAGATATAACATTTGTTTTGTGTTTGAGAGGGGTGCTGATCTGAGCTGTTATGAGCCCATTGTGCGGAAAGTCAGCCGTGTCATGACAGCCTGTGAGGTATGTAACTTCCCTTTCGCTTGATTTCATTGCAACATTATATATGTTTGGTTACAGGAAGAGTCTCAATTTCTCTCGAAACCATCCAAATCTTATCCTATCTCTGCGATTCTAGAACAGTTATATGAGGATTTGAATTCCTATGCGGAAACATCGATTTCCCTCGACCAGTTTAATTCGATAGAACTCAAAATATTCCCTTTTTATCCGAACCCGCAACCTGTAAAAGACTGGATGGTCCCACTTGCCCTTATCAATCTCACTAAACGCAAGGAAGATAACTGGGACCTCACAATGGCCAAAGCATGTTTTCGATCCACCCTGTGTGTGTGGTCACCTCTAACTTGGAACAGATCTGTCAATTCATAGATGGCACGAACCATGTCAGCCGTATAGCTTATCTGGCTAATTGTGATATTGCACTCGCTCGACAGGCTATTTCACACCTTTTGTGAGGTTTATCTGATTCCATCAACGACTTACTCATTCTTAATCAGGTATTATCAAGTCATAATGACCATCGATATCTTCCAATGGTCAAATATGTATACCCTACGAAAGAGTATACAATGGCTCGCAGACGAAATTCATGTGAAAGAGGAATGTGGTCCGTACGTGACAAAACCAGGTGAGTATTATTTTGGCCGCTGTTCAAAGTATAACCCTTGGTTAGGACATAACATTCCCGACTGGCCAAAACTACTTCATCTTTATTCACGACTCAAGCCCGGCAAGACAATACATGAATGGAAAGAAGAATACGAAGTCGAGGGGATAGGTGTCGATGTGAGACGGTTTGCTTCCTTTGGAGTCATCAAAGGCTTTCTTCGACGAGTACACCGCTGGCCTGTCTATCTCCTGTCCCCAGCTTCACCAGCCCATAAGTCCAAAAACAAGGTAGCCCTGGCAGACAATAGTGCTTCTTTCGACATGAATAATCTCCTCTCTCGCAAGCGGGGACACAGTTTGAACAACGCAGCCCCTCTGCGTTTCCCATTCACTACAGCTCAAAGTGGCGACGTAGCAACCAACACTCAGATGTATCGTGTCGCGCGACCAACAGCTGGAACATCGTCAGTTACTTTCCCAAGCTCAGAACACTCCTTGCACGGAATGGCATCCTCTAGTGATGCCTTTTATCACAATCATACGCAGTTACCGCCGACTTCTACCTCTGTTTATCGTGCCAGACGAGCAAGTGCAGCGGAAAAAGTCCTCGAACAACTGCGTAATCGAGATAAAGCGGCAGCTCAGCAACAGCAACTAGCAGCAGGATATGCTTCTCCTAGGACATCATGGATCCCTTTCCAGAATCAAGATTCTAATCTTTCTGTAGAACCTTCGTCCTCCACCTCACCACACAACCCCCTGCAGGCTGGTGGAGGACACGATACAAGTGGCTCAGTGACACCCACTCATACTGTCGATGGCCTTCTCACTCCGACTTCGACAACAAGAAGCCACCATAGTCTTGCTGCCACTGGTGCTGGCACAGGTGCCGTGATGGGTATTGGTCCTGGCGCTGCACTTGTTTCCGGGCTACAGTTTCCCCCACCTCAAGGATCACCTTCTCGCCCAACGTCTACGCTCGGTTCTGGTGGTGTGAGCAACGCGGGAACAGTACGACACACTGACAATCGCCAATCTTTGATCAACGTTGCTCCACCTCCATCCCCAGTGCTTCCAAAAGCAACGCTGACTATGCCCTCGAGGCCCAAGATGTCACGTTCACCATCTGCTCAGCAGGTAGGTCAAATACAAGGAATAGCCCCTGGGGGAAGTTATGGACAGAGCACTTCAATGTCACAGGGGTCAGCATCCCAGTCAGGTCAAGGAAGATTAGCAGCTAGTAGTGGGCTTCAGTATCCGTCAGAATTGATTCAACTGTTGGATGGTGAGCACCATTCGGACGAGCTGTGCACAAAATTCGAAGTTGGTTGGCCATTGCTTGAGAGGTGGCTTGAATTGATCGGAGGTGGTGAGATTGGGAGTGAAGAAGCAACAGTCGTAGTAATTTTTCGATGAGGCGAGGACGTGTATAATGCGTAAGCGAGACAATTCTTGTGATACTAGAACTCTAATGCAAAGGAAAGCATGAGCGACAATGCCTTTTAAGAATACAAGATGTTTAGAGAGAGACTGAAAGGAAGTGTACTGGCGGTGACCGTTACTTCTCCACTATCTGGTACCAGTTCCGATACCTTTTTCTCTAAATTCGACCGTGTGGCCTGTTCCAGTTGCGGTGGTGCCTGGAAATATATTTGTTTCGTCGGGGTTGAGAGCGAAGGCTTCTTGATTTGACTACGTGGTACACGTGCGTCAGTCGCCGAGCAGCAAAAAACGAGGGATTACAAACATGTCTTGTTTCTCAGTCAACATCTCAATGAGCTCTTCGACAGTCAATTCGCGGCTGATTGGAAAATCAACAGATTGGCCACCACACACAGGACAATCGGGCCGCTTCTCATGTTCGAAGGTATAAGAGTAGATGCCATCTGTGCCAATGAGCATGAAATAGTTATTGAGATAAGAAGCAGAGCTCGTTGCGATTTTGAAGGCTTCATTGCAACAGGCGGCTAGATGGTATGTTAGTGACAAACCTAGTCGTCGCATCAATCGGTACCAACCAGCGATAATTGCATTTGTAGATGCGATGGCGGGGATGATATTCTTAACGACTCCTTGCGTGAGTGACCACGTCACGCCCTCGATTTTGAACTCGCTTGCTCTTGCCGCTGCAGTCTGGTATAGCCATGAAATGTGTTCAGGATCGTCGGTATCCATCTTCTTATCTGCATTAAATCATGACATGTCAGTCATCGATGATTGACTATCAAGAGAGTAGCTGACCTCCATGAACACGGGGCCACTCCAGTACGGAAGCCCATTCTATGCAATGTTCGGGTAAGCGAGGAGTATTCGCGATAGTGCAGATGGGGTATGTAGTTTGTTTATTCAGCATATCCAACGAGCATTCATAGCATGATGTAATTGTTGGAAGAATTACACGAGCTTGACCCTTAAAACCTAGAGTCATTTCGGGAGTCAGGACGTTGCGACAAGTAGGGAATATCTCACCTTCTGTACCACCATCAATCAAAGGTTTCAAACTCTCTGGATTTTCTGGGTCCACCAGGTTAACGAGTGTTGCGTTTATCCATCGTCGTGCCTCTACGGAATCCAAACCACAGATGACCAGGTTGAATTGCATGTAGTAATCGTCTCCCTTGTCCTGGATCTTCCCAAAGTACCTGCATATCGAGAAACATTGACGTTGGGGTGCTACAGGGAAGTAATGACAGCTCACGGTGTCACTTTAACACCAGGTACCCTCCTCATGATAAACTCTGCTGCTACATTGGCCTTGGATTTACCCACGTCGTTTGGTCTGGACAACGAATTAATCGCTTGACCCGTAAATCCAAACCGCACGACGTACCTGAAGAGAAACTGCCGATTCAGGTTACTTATATCAATTGTATCCATATCAATGACATGTATATCCTTGAATCCAGTCAGCGCGAGATTCGCGAGAATCTCACATCCTAGACCCCCTGCTCCGATGACCAAGATTTTGGCCTGATTGCGAAGGAATGCTTTCACCTAAAGATGGCAAAGTCGAGCAATAGTCAGTTTGTGTTTGAACAAGACTTCGATCCTTCAGATAATGGAAGGTTCAAAACATGCCTCAGCACCTGCCGCGAAACCAGGATCTGTACGTGGTCCAGGGTTATCGAGGATTTGGTCAATGTGGAAATGGCGTCCCGGCCAATCTGTCACTCCTGGATCATCTGGAACCATATTTTTTGTGATGAAAGTGAGCTGGCAGGTGATTGATTATAGTGTGATCAGGAAGGTGACTGTCTGTTCATGTTTTGGTCTCTGCTTCCCTCAGTATATTTGTTCCTGAACACTCTCAAATTCTCAGATTCTGAAGCAGACTTGGAAGGCGGTCCGATGCGGCCCGGTACTTCTGGAAAAGCTCTAAATTGATCGACAACTCATGTCTTCTTCACTTCTCACATTTAGTGGGCACCAACACCTGAGGCAACGCCTTGTTTTATCAGTTCTGAGCGGAAAACATGTAAGAATAGACAAGATTCGACCGGAAGATAAAAATCCCGGTCTCAGAGGTGTGTATGCGATTTTGAGGTTGAGTCGCAAATTTGACTTTGCATAGATTATGAGGTCAGCCTTCTAAGACTGTTAGAGCGTGTAACCAATGGTACTGTCATCGAAATATCTGTAACAGGTACGCATAATACCTGACTATCGCCTTGAGACTCAATTTTAAGCAAAGCTCTTCGCATTAGGTACCGCTCTCCTTCTGAGGCCGGGGATCATCTCAGGAGGCGCTATAGTCCATGATTGTCCATTATCCCGTTCTGTCGGGTATTTTCTTGAACCTGTCATTATGCTTGCACCTTTTTCCAAAAAACCTTTGAACCTCACACTGGCAGGGGTCACAACGGATGAAAAAGATCTTTCTGTTCGGCTCCTTTTCCTATTTTTCGATACTGAACTCACCCCCTATCCCAGGTTGATCTCTTGCGAACTGTTACTCTTCCTCACCTCCAGCCATTCGGTATCTCCGACGGTCTCGAACTTCGAATAAAAAAACGTGGCGCACTTCCTGGGGGTGGAGGCGAAGTACAATTTTTATGTCCGGTTGTGAAACAGGTCAAGACTTTAAATTTTGTTGAACCTGGTAAGATCAAGCGGATAAGAGGAGTTTCGTGAGTAAATAATCAGAGTTCGTCCGGTATATGTCTGACACAGTTTCCACAAGACATGCTGTTCGTGTTAATCCTCAGTTCTCAAATCGGATGATAGAAGCATCGCGATCTATATTGAACAGATACATTCCCGATATCTACCTCTACTCTGATGTTTACAAGGGTGAAGAGAGCGGAAAGCAAGTCGGTCATTAATCTAAGACATGTTCAGGATATTCATCCACTTGTTTTTAGATCGCCTGGTTATGCTCTTAGTCTTCTGGCCGAATCAACGACAGGGGCAATCTATTGTTCCGAAGCCATCTCTCGAGCCGGTGTAGTTCCAGAGGACGTCGGACTAGAAGCAGCACGGGCCTTGCTTTGTGAAATTCATCGAGGCGGTTGTGTGGATCAACGGCATCAAACACTGGTCCTTCTTATGATGGTATTGGGAAGCGAGGACGTCGGGAGATGTAGAATGAGTGAGCCGACCGCGAAAACGTAAGTAAATATCACCGAGTGCATAAGCCCATAGCTCAACTGCACAGGATACAATTCCTCAGAGATGTACGGAGTTTCTTTGGGACGTCCTTCAAAGTCGCTGCTGTGAATCCTAGTGATCCTGACAACGCGCAGCTGCTGTACTCATGTTACGGGACAGAATATGTCAATGCCAACCGGACACTCGCATAACTGTATATATAATACTGCATTTGATGTTCTTGCCTTGTTTGAAAAGTGAAAGTACCGCTCAACTACTGTCGAAGCCATTTCCACGTTACAATGCACATAAGGCCTGCACAAAATCCGATAAATCCAGGTATTATATTATTGCTCGATGAGGGTGCGTGTATCCGTGGAATCTTGACGCCCAAGGCCCTAGGAGATGGTACTCTGTCATTCTCCCAGCCTTCGTTCAGTAACCTCTGTATATTTTCTTCATTCAATGCTCCCAATTCCTCCATACTCCACTCATTACACAACCTTGTCATCCAACCCATTCTCCTCTTCCCAACTTCACCCCCTACACCTGGTGCCCGCTGCCTTAGCTTCATCCTGAGAACACCGACATTCCTTATTGCAGTGCCCTCATTTCCCGACAAGGCTTTGACGATCGTGCCTTTTACCAGGTTCGCCAGCCTGGGTCCATTTCCATTCGTTGAAACCATTATTTGCAAAGGTCCATCGCGTATTTGGGAACCAAAGTAGAAGTCACATAGCTCTGGAATATCAGCTGCATTGACCGGTATCCGGTGTTCCCGACAAAATTGGCATATCTCCTTGGATACTTCAAAGTCATCGAGAGCAGTGAGAACAAGATCATAATCGAGCAGTTTTGTATTATCAGTGTTGGGCTCGTATGCCTTGTTTAAGAGTTGGACACTGAGAGGAAATTGTGAGATGAGCTTGCGCGTGCGCTCGTGCAGGCTAGCGGAGAGTGATATGATGGTTATGAGCGCATCTGTGTTCATGATAGAATCTACTCGTTGGGAGGCAACCTCGCCGCCACCAACGATGAGGACTTTCTTTCCCTTGAGCTGCCATGCGATGAGCAGAGACCCGCCACCTTTCTCAGCGGTCGGCATTTGCAGTGCCTTTGGCAGAAAATGGCTGTGTCCATGTTTGTCTGTCTTTGTCAGCTGGTTCTTTAAAGCTCCTCTCCCTTGACGAATTCCCATCTGAAGATATGCCGAAAGCTGATATCAACAAGGCCGGATGGGAGCAAAGTGATTTCCCTGTCCTTTGTGAAACATGTGTGTATCCTTGCGTTAAAACAACGGTGACATTGAACATTTGCTATTAGGTCTTGGTCCTAACCCGTTCATCCGGATGGTATTTAAAATCTTCCCCTCGTGAACTCACTACTCACAGCTATTAGTCTAAGCAGGAATATGGTCGCTCTTGTGGTACCTGTGCTCGTCCTTTCACGGTTTTTCGTTGGAATCCAGGTCAAGGTGCTCGATTCAAAACAACCGTGATCTGCCAAACCTGTGCCAAAATCAAGAATGTCTGCCAAACTTGTCTATTAGACCTCGAGTATGGTTTGCCTACACAAGTCCGCGACACCGCATTGGGTTATAAGCACGAAGCACCCACGTCCGATATCAACCGTGAATACTATGCACAGAATATGGAAGCTAAAATGCAGGACGGTGGGGACAATGCAAAGTCCGGTTTGGATGTCAACAAGAGTACAGCTGCAGGAAGAGAGATGTTGAAACAACTTGCAAGAACCGACCCGTATTACAAGAGGAATAGACCACAAATCTGCTCGTTTTTCGCGAAGGGAGAGTGTAATCGCGGAACAGAGTGCCCGTATCGTCATGAGAAACCAGTGGATGATGCATTAGCCCATCAGAGTATACAGGAGAGGTACCATGGGAGAAATGATCCTGTAGCAAAGAAGATATTGGGTGCACATGCCGAAGCCCAAGGATTGAAACCCCCGGAAGATGAAAGCATTGTAAGTCCTCTTATTCATTCTAATTTGTTTCCCTCTGCTCAGTGAGGAAACAGACTTCCCTCTTCCTTTCTTCCTTGTCGTCTTCATCGGCGGAGCAAAGTATTCGCACTTGCGTTCTCCACTCTCTACCAGGTATACAGCCAATGCAACTCAAATCCATCGTTCACGTGGCTAAAACAAGGTCAGTAACAATCTTTGACACATCAGTTCAAACAGGTTCATGTCGCATCAGATGCGCGTTTGTAAACTTCAGAGATCGCGCTTCAGCGGAGCTTGCCGCTCAGGCATGGGCCAATGGCCTTGAAGTAGATGGGGAAATTGTCTCCGTCAAATGGGGCCGCAGCAGACCCAAAAATGTTGCTGCATCGTCATCGTCTGCCCCAGCTGTCGGAGTTTCGGTCCCGGTTTCATGACGCCAGTGTATCCTTGTATAGTAACATTTCCTAAGTTCCGATAATGATCGTGGTTTCGTGGCATACAATGCGGATCAAGGCTCAGAAGAATATCATCAAGCCGTTTGAACCACTTTAAGCGTTTTGTTGAACGTCAACTGACTATCAAAGTGCACAGCGCAGGTGTAAAGAAAACAGCTCAAACATTTCGTGGGTTGTTTTTGCATACAGAAAACATGAAAATCATCTATAGTACTTCAAACCGGCCAGATCAAACGATCAGACCACCAGCGACTACTGCGAGTAACCAGAGAGTTGTAGCAGGTAACCGTGCATTGTTCACCAAGGCGTGTCCAAAATTCACAAGACCGGGACCGGCTGTGATTCCGGATGGTTAGTAATTGATCGGCATAGCGATCAACAAAGAACTCACGGCACACACCAGCCATACCCCAGCTGATGCCGAAGATCGCAGAACCAACAATGAGCTTCCAATCCACTTGATCCTTCTTGGGAATTGACCACCTTCCGCCTAGGCGCGGGATTTCGTTGCCGCGCGCATAATGATACAGGAATATTGTGAGGGGCATTGTTCCCGCTGCTAAAATTCCGAGGGAGGGATCGAACGCTCTATGAAAAGGCAGGAGCAAAAATCTTATCACACGCGAAGGATCGGTGAGCCCAGAGAGCTGGAGAGCGAATGCAAAATGTATCGAGGTAGTCAGGGAGGCGAGGTGTCGAAGAGCTGACTGAGGCTCTAGTTCTATCGATCCTTCCTTGTTGGTATTAAATTTTGGTCCATCCGATTGTTGAAAGGGAGCCTGTCCGGAATGAAACAAATGATCATGAGCGCTTCCACTAGGTGGACACATTCACTTACGAAGAAATATAGTAGTCCAGACACAGCAAATGGAACTATCTGTGCAACAATGAGCTTGCGCTCATTAATTCCGAGTGACCAGTCAAGTGATGCAACAGGATCCAAGTTTCCATACAATGTATGCGCCGTCACAGCGCCAGTAATAAAAAATATAGCTGTAGCTAAAATTGATCTAACCGAAATCGTTAGTCTTAAACAGATTGGGTATGACCAGGGATGCTGACCTCATTGAACATCGGGCAATCCCACAAACCATGTGCCTGAATCCTCGGTGAGAAGATGATCCTTCTGGTCCTGCATCGTCTACTTACCCAGAGGTACAACCATTGGACAGCTATGGAAGGATCAGGTGGCGAATCGACTATAGTGACCGCTGGAGTACATACTTTGGTCCCAAGACCGGCCAAAACTCCAGAAGCAACGAGATTTGAAACTGAAGAACCACTAGGTCCTAACCTTTCACTCTCAGTAGATCCAATGATTATGCCTCCACAAATAAGACCTGCAACAGCGACCATGGCCTCTGTTGAACCGCGCGATGCGCGATGAACGAAACCAGCGATGCCGAAAACACTTCCATTGAGCAGTGTAAGGACATGGACTGGGATAGACATAGAAAGCCCCCCAAAGAACGAATTCAAAGGCGCAGGAGCGGCCATTAGAAAGACAACAGGAAAGAGGATAACGTATTTTTCATTTATTGAGACTTATATTCAGGCTGATGTTTTTCTGACATTAATCTTCATTAACTTACTAGTTACCCTCTATGGGCTTTTAATTAATCAAAAGATGATCCTTCGGGGTTCTTTTTCTCTTGATTCTCAGCCTTCTGCACATGGAGTTGAACTGCATTCCGTATGATGTCGCGTGCTTTACATTCCTCCAGATACTTACCAATTAGCCCCCGCCACATTGTGTGTCCTGTCACCTCTTGACAATGTAAATCTTCCACACCCTGCACTTCGACAGGTCCCAATCCTGCCACAGACCAGCTGACGACCGTCGCACGCGTTAGGACTGCCAATACATAGTCTTCATTTGCGTATCCATTTACGAGTCGTCCTGCAACAACACGCCGGACTTTGGCCCAGACATCAGGCCCAGCTGTTGTCGGAGTGCCGAATAAGAATACATCCTCAACTAGTCCAAATGATTCTGAGATTGGACGCTTGCCGAGCTCTTTGAGAGCCTCAAAAATAACAAGTGATCCAAGCGAGTACCCGATCAGTGAGATTGGGCGATTGCCGAAGGCCCGCTTTGCTATCAAATCTGCCAGCACGAGACCCGTCTTGTACGCTCGAGCCCTTGCATTCATCCATGGATTGTCTATGAGGTTAAGTCAGAAAGTTCATGGGAATATGTTATGATCTTACCAATTAATTCCCCGATCTTGAGCAAAGCGACCGGGGACAATGCGCTCATCAGGTTTGCAAATACAGTTCGTCTGATGACTTCCGCCTTGATAAATTTCATCGCGTGACCTTTGACCAGCTTATACATAGCATCTGATAGCGCCTTTAAGGCTTCTATCTCCTGAAGTGACTGTGAAGTATACCGGAATCATGTAATAATGCATGCTTACCCATTGCAATGCAAAAGTGTCATCTCCTTTGAATATATTCCAAGGTTCATGCACGTCGGATTCATCAGTCAACCAGCCACTCACGCACAACCTTATTCCTAGAGTCTCTCCCCCTTCCCTGATCCTGACAGGCACAATTGCCAAGTCTCTGACCTCTCGTATATATCGTTCAACCATCTCCCCGGTTGATTTCGCTCCATATGCCCCGAAGAGTGCACCGCATATCATTGGTGATCCAGCCAATCCAGTTGCCATCAATCCTATCGCTGTTCCGCTCAGCCCAAACCAACCAAATATGCTCGTTAGGCCAGCAGCAACCAATGGTGCTGCAAGCCCTCCTGTCACACCAATCAACACACCACCTGCCACCGCACCCAGGCCTATACTTGCAATTCGGCTCATGTAGCTTCTATCTACATGGGTGTTGCGCATCGCTTCAGTGTGGGGTTGTACTTGCACTCCAACTGTTTCTGGATTCTTCAGAACTTTGACTATCGCGTTTTCATCTGGTCTGAGGTGTGGCTCAAATTTCGCGAAGAATGCCCGAGTATATGCGGAGTATTGCTTCGAAGTAGTGATATGTAAGAAAAGAATAGTCGTGAAAATCTTATTCACTGCTTCTTGTGACGGCAGAGGCGGTAGACCCGTAGTAGCAGTATCAGCAAACTCATCTACCTCGGGACACCTTTCAGCTTCACCATGCAATTTTAGCGCACCGATCTTAATGTAAAATCGCGGAAAAGCACGCACCTTCTGTGTCATTTTCAGACTGCCGACATACGACCCAAGCCTTATGAGCCAATTCTTGAGCCCATTGATTGATAGACTGGATGATTTCATTCCTTCTCTCCTCGCTTGGTCCTTTGGCCAACTCTGATTTATCACATTCCCTCCTCGCATAAATGTCATGTATGTTTCTGAAATCCGCAAGATGACAAAAGAAATATTGGAACACCGTATCTTTCTCTTGAGCTGTGAGTTCCTTTGGCGGTACAATCTTCTCTATGTCAGCAGGCATACCAGTTTGAAACTCAATGTGATGAGAACTTGAGAACCAATGGAGTGCTTGTAACTGACATCATCGAGGCCAAAAATAGAAACGATTTTTACATCGGTATCTATAATGTTGTGGCGGCGAGGCAACTATGTACAAGAGTCCTTATAAGATTTGAATTGACACTTGACGATTGATCGGCGTGGCATTGAAGCAGGGATGAAAATGTTCCAGCTAAATCATCCATCAAACTACAAGGAGCCGTAGG
>Ga0153972_1000465_pt1 | contig 12788 bp, 12 predicted proteins | sample TSGA056MetaG_FD_104732 | JGI IMG/M metagenome (GOLD analysis project Ga0153972, IMG submission 104732) | Attine ant fungus gardens microbial communities from Georgia, USA - TSGA056 MetaG | ecosystem: Host-associated > Fungi > Mycelium > Unclassified | place: USA: Georgia, George L Smith State...
GCATTCCAGATGCAACCGCCGAGCAAATCCTGTCGGCAAAACGAAGCCATTGGGGAATAGAAAATGCCCTCCACTGGTCGCTTGACGTTGCTTACAACGAGGATAATTGCCGGGACAGAGCGGATAACGCTGCGATTGTATTTAATCTCATGCGTCATTTGTCCTTAAATTTGCTTTCTCAAGAGAAAACATCAAAAGGCGGGGTTAAATCCAAACGCTTGCGCTGTGCACTATCTTCCGACTATCTTGAAAAGGTGCTGGGTATTTCGTAAGCGTTTGCCGGGGATACAGCCCCTTTTTGTTTACAATCCACTGCTTATGTTATATAATATATTAATATATTGATTTTTAAATAGGGAGACAAATCATTTTGAACAATCAAAATACGATAAGCGAAAATAAGCAGGACATATCTGCACAAACAGGGATGAAGCTAAAGCGTCGTCGCAAAGCGAGCAAAATCATTCTGATCAGCGTTTGCGCGTTTGTGCTGATATTTTCAATAACGGCTATGCTGATAACAAAATACGTGTATGACAGTAACTTCAGCAGAGTGGATGCGTCGGGATATACCGCATATCTCAGATATGAAGATGTTACGGGGTATGACCGGACGCAAGTCAGCTTTATGTCTGGTGATAACACATTGACCGGCTACATATACGGCGAGGACTCAAACAAAGGTCTGATAGTGATTGCGCATGGTCTGGGCGGCGGCGCAGAGAGCTATTTCCCTGAAACGATGTTTTTTGTTGACAATGGTTGGCGCATATTTTCTTACGACTGTACCGGAAGCTATAACAGCGAAGGTGACAGCACAAAAGGGCTTCCGCAATCGGTGCTCGACCTTGACGCCGCATTGTGCTACATAGAGCAGCAGAATTTGGGGCTTCCCATAATGCTATATGGGCATAGCTGGGGCGGTTACGGCGTGACAGCTGTACTTAACTATGACCATGAAATTAGCGGAGTCGTAAGCATTTCGGGCTACGCCACGCCGATGAAATTACTCCATGAGCAGGCTCAAGAGATGATGGGTGTGTTCTCGGCGCTTACATACCCGTATGAATGGCTGTATCAGCGAATGCTTTTCGGCAGCACAGCGGATCTGTCCGCCATCGACGGAATCAATAAAAGCAACGTTCCGGTTATGATCATTCACGGTTTGGAGGATGAAGTGATACGATATGACGGTGCGGGGATCATTGCGTATAGAGACAGCATTACCAATGAGAACGTTGTATACAAAACTTGTGACACGCAAGACCAGAGCGGGCATAACAACCTGTTTATGTCAAAGGCTCAGGCGGCATATAAAGCGAAGATAAACGAAGAATACAAGGCGCTATACGACAGTTACGGCGGGATCATACCGAACGATGTTAATACAGATTTTTATGCCGGTATTGATAAATATCTCGCCAGTGAACTGGACGCTACATTTATGAGCGAGATTAATGATTTCTTTGAGAGCTGTATAAAATAAACATTTATTTAAGGCGGCGGCAAACAACAAATATATGTATAAGGGCACGATTTATATAGTACGCTTTTTGATTGGCGGTTTGATACTCAACCAATATAATATGATGACTGTAGATTCTTTATGAGGCTGTGTGAAAACGCAGAAAGCGACCAATAAAGCAATAAAATGCTGATACAAAGAGCCCATCCCGAGTTTTGTGTAAAGCCTCCAACTGGTGTAGAATAGAAGCACCAGATGGAGGTTTTACATTATGCCAAAGAAGAATCCCGAGAGAGAAGCGAAGCGACAGCGGCACAAGGAATTGACGGAATTTTTGGACAGCGTCGGAGTGAGTGACGCCGCCGGAGTACAGGAGCTGTTCAAGGATTTGGTCAGTTCTGTGCTTCAAAATGGCCTGGAAGGCGAGCTGGAGGAGGAACTAGGCTACTCCAAGTATGACTACCGGAACAAGGAAACCGACAACAGCCGCAACGGATACAGCGAAAAGACGGTGCACAGCAGCTTCGGAGACATTGAGCTGTCCGTTCCCCGAGACCGTAAGGGCGAATATGAGCCGCAGCTCGTAAAGAAACATCAAACCAGCCTTTCCGGCGACATAGAGGAGAAAATCCTGTCCATGTACGCCAAGGGGATGAGCACTTCGGATATCGAGGCGCACATTCAGGATATCTGCGGCCTTTCGACCTATTTCAAGTACCCTCAGGAGATGCGGACGCTGATTTACACCACTAACGCCATTGAGAATTTCAATACAAAAAAGTGGACAGGCCGCCGCAAGGATTGGGGTATTATCCATTCTCAGCTTGAGATATATTTCGGCGACAGGACTGCCCTGTAGCAGACTCGGTCGGCCGCGTCAAGGGTCGAGATGAACGGTCGCCTCGGCGACCGACCTTGACACGCCCGACCAACCCCGCTATCATGTAGCCAAGGCGGTAAGCCGTACTACGCCTTACCGCCATGCTAAATATTTTTGCTCTATTTTGCGCCATTTGGAGAATACACAAATCTAGGGATTGAACCGTTTTATGCTAAAAATTCAAGTATGAGTCTGCGGCAGTTTGTGAGCGGAAGCCACATACATTCGCCGCAAAGGTCGCACAGGCTTTCACCGCTGACCTTGCTGCGCATCAGCGATTTAAGGCTTTCGTAATCGTAGTTGCGTTCGGATAGGCCAAGTGCATCGAAAACTCTTTTGTCGTGCGCTTTTATTGCCTCATTTTTCTCGCAAAGGTCATCGCCCAGCTTGTTGGGGCATTTGGCGCATATGTCGTCTGTTGAGTTCACAATTTTGATTATCAGTTTGCCGCCCTTGCGAAGGCGGCCGGTGATGCTGTCCATGTGCGCTACGAAGGCATCGTCATATCCTTTGCCTTCATAGCCAAGCGTGCAAAGCAGGTGGTGAGGCCTTAGCTCGATAGCATTATCCTTAGTCATATTTTGCGCGGCCCCCTTGCTACATTTTCCTTAGATAGATTTGCTTGATTATAGCTGCGACAAGCATTTGGCAAACTGCGGCGGCAATTAGCGTTGCAAAGATTGTGATGCTGTAGTAGCCTGCGATAATTCCGGCTACGACCATTCCAAGAGAAGTGATGAGCAGTACGGGCATTCCAGCCTTTGCCCGAATTGCTTTGTAACGTTCGTCATATTCTTTATTAAACTGCAATTGCAGTTTTGAGCTATCTCGAATAATTGCGCTGTAACGGATAATTAGAAGCATTGACAGCAGCCCAAGAGCTGTGGTTGCCCCTACTTGGAATCCGAAAATGAAGCTGCTTTTCACTTTTTCGCTTGCGAAGAACACATCAAAGATGCTCAGAGCCACGGCAATCAATGCCGGCATGGTGAGCAAAGCGATTCGGTTTCTAAGCGTTTTTTTATACTTTTCCATGATACGCCTCCATTTCTTTTACACATTCGCTAAAGTCGAAAACCTCTTCGATAGTAAGGCCGAAGAAGTGCGCAATCTTAAATGCTAAGGGCAGCGAGGCTGTATATTTTCCAATTTCTATCGAGGTAATCGTCTGCCGTGTAACACCCACCGCAAGGGCAAGCTCTTCTTGCGAATATTTGTGCTGCTTTCTCAATGCCGCAATATTCGTGTTCAAATAGGTTCCCTCCTTTTGTACAGTATACTCTGCATAATTAGAATAGCACACTTCGCAAAACCTGTCAAGCGTACTTTGCATATATATTAAAAAAGAAGCGGCTGTGTATGGCCGCTTCCCAAATGTTGTCTAATCATTCGCCGAGCATTTTTTCGAGGTCCTTGTCACTCAAATCAATGCTGAAGAACTCGCTGTAAAATTCTTTTGCTTTCTCTTTAACTTCGTCAAGGGTATAGGCATCTGCGAATTTACAGGCTGTCCAGTAGGCCAGAATCGGAGCTTCGAGTGTGCAGTCTGCCCAAGATGTGAAGTAGGACGGGGCGACGTAAATTTCAAACTTGCCGCTCACGCCACGGTAAAACGAAACGCCGCTTATATCAACATAACCGCTAGAATCGCTGGGGCGCACCTGCCAGAAAAAGTCGTTTTCTATCTGCTGCTTAATTTCAGCATTTGCGACCACAATTGCGGGAAACTGCTCCTGCCCGAGCTGGACGTAGGTATCAGAGCCGAAAAGCCTTGACACAAAGAGGTCATAGGCTGCGCCAACCTCACCTGCGCCGGAATAAAATGCGCCGATTCCACCAGTTACAACCGCACTTAGCTGATGGAACATAGGTGTTATGTAAACATAACGGCTGTCACGGTGCATACTGCGCAGACGGGTCGTCTCGTTTGTCACACCGGATACCTGCATAAACGCACTACCAAGCTGACTTTTTGTGGGTGAGTAGCCAACCGCAAGCCCCGAACCGTAAGGCTCAATTGCGCCCTGCGTTCCCGTTAGCTGATAGGTCGCATTTTTGTCCCAACGGGAGATATAAATTGTCGTAAGTTCAACGCCGACTGTCTTTTTGGAGACCTCGCTCACGACATTGTTAACATATTTCGAATATGCGTCTGCCTTAGCCTGTGTATCGCCCCCTAGTATCTGCGCCATAAGGTTTGCGGCGGTTGTTAAGTTATCGACGCTTGTGAAATCGGGCAGCACAACATAGGAAATTCCTGCATCTGCGAGCGCTTGAACCTGTGCGCTTGTGAAGGTTGCCTCACCGGAAATCTCAAAACATACGTCGGGAGCAAGCTCAATCAGTTTTTCAAGGCTATTAAGCGTTGATACTCCGCTATCCTTCGGAGACCAGAGACTTTCCGCACCAGTGCCGATGGCGGACGACAAAAACTCTGCATCAGATGCCAGCAGCTTTTCGCTTGCGCCAAGCATAACCATCATTTGCGCCGCTCCCGAAATTGCTGTCGCAGTTTCGACGTTTTCGGGGATTGTGACGGTTCTTCCCGAAGCGTCAACAATACTTTTTCCTGTTATAACATCTTCGCCGATGTCGGGATTTTCGACATTCTCCGCTCCGCCGCCGCCTGTTTCCGCAATGTCAACATCCTCAGGGGTCTCGGTTTGAGCGCTGCCGGCTTCAAAATCTTCATTAGAAATTTCGGAATAGTCGGCGGTGACGGCGGTTTCCGCCGACTCCTCCTCGCCCTGCAGCCCCTGTGATATGTCATCATCACGCTGGGTTTCGGGGTCGTCGATTATTTCGTCGTCAATATCCTCATTCTCTTCTCCCTCGTCCTCGGGGTCTATGACCTCCTCGCTGGGGTCAACCTCCTCCTGCTTTTGCTCGTAAATAATCTCTTCAAGCACAGGACTTGGTCTGCACGCAGCCAGTAGTAAAAGCATTGCCGCCAAAAGACAAAAAGTTATTAATTTCTTAAACATATATTTGCCTCCTTGCGGCAGTGTTTTTTATGAGTGAGGAGAACGGCAAACCCCTCAAAAATTTGCCGTTCTCCCTATGGGTTAAAAAAGCATGACAGTTAATCAGGCTTTATTAACTTCAATTATGCCTTGATTGTTGCGCTGTTACTTGCGGTATCGAAGCCGATTTCAACGCCAAATGCTGTGCCAAGGTCACGCAGCTTGAAGTAGTTGTTTCCGCCGATGTTATATACCATGCAGGAAACGGTTGTGCCGTCAACAGTCAGTGTCCATGTGCTATAAACGCAGGTGGAGGACTTGTCCTCGCCGCCTTCAAGCTCACCGCCGACAACGGTGTAAGCCTTGTCTGTTGTTGCAATAACGGTTGTGCCGTCGGTTGATATGTCAAATCTCTTTGCAGTGCTGTTAAGTAGCTCTGCAAAATCACGGAGCTTTACATAGTTGTTGCCGTCGATGTTGTAAGCTTCAGGAGTGACGGAGGAGCTGTTCATTGTGAAAGCCTGTGCGCTCTTGACGCAGGTTGCTTTGTAGCTTGAGCCAATGCCGCTGCCATAGTTTACAACCCAGTTGTTAAGACCGTTGAAACTTGACTCAGCATCGCTGAATTTTGCGGTGTTAGCAACAAAATACTTCATACCTGTAAGAATCATACCTTCAATCTTTGCTGCGCTGTAGGAGGAGGGAAGGGTTGATGTGATGCCCTTTGGCAGAATGGTTTCCGAGAAGTTTGTTTTAACAACCTGCTCAACGCCTGCTCTGTCGGAAATGTGCAGGAAGTGCTCATAGAAGTATGCGCAAAGCTCAACAGGGTTGATGTCGATAACGTCGCAATAGATTGAGCCGATAACATATGCGTAGCCCATTGCGTTTTCAACTGAGTTCATTGTCATACCATAAAGAGTAGCAGGGGAGTTTGTAACAACAATGCCGTCATAGCTCTTGCTGCCGAAGGATTCCTGCAAAACGGAGTTAGAGATATTCTGGTTGTTTAGTGTTACAATGCAGTCGGCGGTCAGAAGCTGGTCAAGGGTTGCCGTGGTGCTGCCGATTTCGTCAACAAGGCTGTTTGTAACTGCAACGCAGTACTCGTAAGCACGTACAAGGCTTGTTGCGCTGCTTGAAAGGCTGTCTGCCAGAGTGTAGGTGCCATCCTCGTTTATGGAGGTGATAACGGCAACGGTCTTTTCCTCAAGACCCTTTGCTGCAAGCTGGGACTGGACATAGGCGATGATACCGTAAACATACTTTTCATAATCGCCTGCGATAACCTGAACATCGCCATAGCGAGTGGTTTTGCCTGTTTCCTTCTCTACCTCGGTGATAGCATCAGCAAGGCGCTGGACGGAGTCCATCATTTCTCTGATGGTTGTCATCTGATAGGAGACAAGCTTTGGAGAATAGGTCTCATCACCCTCCTGATAATATGCGCTGTCCTTAGTGAAGGAATTGATTGTTTTAAGCTGTTCGTCATAGCCGTCGGTAAGACCGGTTCCCGATACACCAACAACAATCTGAGGGCGGGTGGAAAGTGAGACAGAAACGTTGCCGTACTTTTCCTGAAGGTTGCCGTCGGCAGCGCCCGGGGAGGCTGCAACGTCGTCGTTAATAAGAGCGTCGGTTGAAATCTCCTTGTCGTTTGCAGCTGCATAGAAGTTGTAGAAATAGTTCCAGTAGTAAGGGTCCGGGCTCTCGTTCAGAGATGTTCCCCAAATGCCAAGAGCAGCGCAGGCCTGGGCTGCTGTAAAGTCTGCCGGGGCGCCGCCGTTAATCATGCCGAAGCCGCTGGTTGCGTTAACGCCGAGCATACCAAGAATAGGCGATGCAGCACGGTGTGCCGTTGCTGTGATGATGTTGTCATCAATTGCGATTGGTGAGGTTGGGGCATCATAGGTATAACCCTGCGTGCGTTCCTGATCTGGAGTGATGTCCTCTGCAAGGGCCGGTGCCATCAGGGCAAAAGCCATTACAAATGCCATAACTGCACACAGAATTTTTCTGACTGGTTTCATGTGTTTTTCTCCTTTAATTCACTTTATTATATCTAAACGCTTTGCGTTTTGATATCGATTATAGAACGGGGGACTTTAGCCAGTATTTAACTGAGCCGATATCTTGCCTCAGAGCCTTGTGGAAACCGTTGAAGAAGGTTTCGAACTGTCCTGCTTCCGATTCGGAGACTTCCATTGCACCGTAAAGCACACGCTCATATGTTTTTGTGAGGCAGCTGAATGTAACATCACCTTGGCGATAGCCCCCAAGCCGCATGGAATAGATGATGTTATATTCAGAAAGCGTTTGTCTGTCCGAAATGCCCATACCTGCATGGCGCAGGCGCTTTAGAAAGTATTTATAATAGTCCAAAACCAGCGCGGAGGCGGGCATTGCCGCTCTTTTTTTGCGCCAGCGAAGCCGATAGGCATATCGAAAAAGAAGCAGCGCCGCTATTGCAATTGGTATAAGCAGCAGAAACCACAGGTAGTGAGTATGGTTTTTAAAATAGCTTACTGTTTGCAAAAATGTCTGGGTAAAGCTTTGGTCGGGGCTATCGATATTCTGCTCGGGGGTTTCGAATGGAGTTTCCATTTCGCTGTCATTTTCGCTCTCTTCGTTTGCAAATTCTGTGCCCTCCGGCTCTTCCTGCGTGGAAAGCGTGTCGTCAAAAATAGTTTTGACGCTTGCCACACCGAGCGTTTCAAGCATATCCATTGACATTAAATGCCGGATAAGCTTAAGTTCCTCAGTTGGCGGGTTAAGGGGCTTTATTACGAGCGCAAACAGCCCGACGGCGACCAAGACCGAGACAATGCCAACCGCCGATGCCTGCACAAAATACCGCATAGGTCTTTCCGTGCAAACGTTACTTTTTTGCAGATGCGTGCGGTAAACACGGTACATAAACATAGCAAGCACGCACATCTGCAGCAGCACAACCGTCCAGACCATGATCGGAAACTCTAAAAAGCTTGCTCCTGCGAGCAGAATTGTGCCAAGAGCAAACAAAAATCCCGTTCCGACTCTTGTTCGCGTAAGCAGCAGAACAAGAATCACCGTTATAACGGCGACAAGAATGTATATCTTCGGGTCATAATAAAACCCCGAATATACTGCAGCAGAAAGACTGCCGCTGATTAACAGGCATAAAATCCAGTCGGGCAGACGAAAATTGCCAAACAAGCGCCTCACAAATTTTCGCCTCCTTTCAGGTGGATATCAAGTAATATTTAATGCCAAAATCGTCAAGCCGTTTTAGCGGAAAGGCGGCGGATTCACGTTCCCTTGAAGTAAATGCCGCAGGGACGATGAAATACAAAACGGGTTTCTTCTTTTGACGGCCAAGAGACAGAATTTCGTCAACGAGATCCGCGGTAATGCGGCTTGTTACGATAATTGCACTTTTTGCGCCACCCATTTTTTTGCCTTCCTGTCGAAGAATCCGGCATACGTCGGGATAGTCCATGTCAGGATTTTCGGTGATGGGTGAGAAGGACTGGATAAGGTCAACGAAGCTGTCCGAATTCTTTGCGGTTGATCTGCAAACTTCACGGTTTCTGTCGCAATAGAGCAGGGTGGATCCTGCGTCCAGATGGGCAAGCTCGCTTGTAACTGACAGAGCGGTTTCAATAAGCGCATCGTTTATGTCCATAAGCGTTTCCCTGTCAAAGCCTGCGTTTGCTGAAAAGTCCAAAAATACTGCAAATTCCTGCACTAGGCTTGACTCATGCAGCTTCGTGACATACGAGCGTGTGTGAGCCGACATCTTCCAGTGAATCTGCTTCATCGGATCTCCAAGCTCATATTCCCTGACGCCTGTATAGTCAGTTCCGCCGAATACAGTTTTAGCCGTGTCATAGTTTGCATCGCTTGACATCTGTTCGTCTTCAAGGTTTTGCTCAAATGACCTAATGCGTGGTGTTACAAACACGTTAAGCTGTCCTGAGAAAGAAAGCTTTTTTGAAAAAATACCAAATAAGTCGTAGATGCGTATTTCCGAAATGCCGACACTGTACATTCCGATATGCTTCATCTGCATATCAAAACCAAAATCCACCGTTTCGCTTGTCGCAACCGAAAAGAAAACGGATTCCTCGCTATCTGCTGCGCCGAAAATATCCGAGATAAAAACCTTGGCTGTTGCTTTGGGGCAAAATAGGAAAGAGCTGTTTGTGATTCGAAGCTCAATTGGTATAACGCCGCCCTTTTCACAGGCAATGTTTTTCATTTCGGAGGAAATTGCAATGCTGCGTGACATAATTAAAAGGCCCGCAAGCGATATTAAAAGCGCAACTAAAAGTGCAATAATCGGAAGATACCCGAAAATGCTTGCGTTGAAAACGGCGGGTAGGGCAGCTGCGGCAATTACCAAGGCGAAAAGCAGAGCAAACGCTGCGCTTTTAAAAGCACTTTTAACTTTCATAGCTGACAGGCACAACCACTTGGCTGACAATGGTGTTAACAATATCAGTTGGGTTTTTCTTCTCGGTTTTTGCCCCATGAGTGAGTATCAGGCGGTGCGCCAATACGTATGGGGCAAGATATTTTACATCGTCAGGCGTAACATAACTTCGGCCCTGACTCAGGGCATATGCTTTCGAAATCTGGTGCAGCGCAATGCTGCCACGGGGAGACGAGCCAAGCCTTATGTCAGCAAATGTGCGGGTTGCGGTTACAATGCGCACAATATAGCTTGCTACGATTTTTGAAACTGTTACGTTTCCGGCGTCGGCAATCAGAGCGTTAATCTCCTCGCCGTTTGTAACAGGCTGCAGGGCACGCTTTGCCCCTCTGCCGCCCATTATTACCGCAAGCTCATCCTCAAACTCCGGATAGCCCAGAGAGAGCTTCGCCATAAAGCGGTCAATCTGTGCCTCGGGAAGCTGGTATGTGCCAAGCGAATCGATAGGGTTCTGAGTTGCGAGCACCATGAACGGCGGCTTCATTTTATATGTATTGCCGTCTACCGTTACCTGACGCTCCTGCATGATTTCAAGCATTGCCGACTGGGTTTTTGCGCTGGCACGGTTGATTTCGTCGGCAAGGACGATGTTGCTCATCGCCGCACCCTGGCGAAATTCAAATTCGCCCGACTTCTGATTATAGATTGAAAAGCCGCTTATGTCCGAGGGCATAATATCGGGCGTAAACTGCACTCTTGAGCTGTCGCAGTTAATCGTTTTTGAAAGCGCAGAGACAAGGCTTGTTTTGCCAACGCCGGGAATATCCTCAATCAGAACGTGTCCCTCTGCAAGCAGGCACAACACAACAAGCTCAACCTGCTTGTGCTTTCCCTTAATAACGGTGTCGATGTTTGAAATAATCCTTTGGATTTTTTCTGCATCCTGTTTTGCACCTTCCTCTGAAATCAAATTGGTTTCCATTATTAAATCTCCTATCTGTGGAATCTGGGATGGATAACCTTTGTCGTCTCTCCATCGGGTGTCATTATCTCTAAAACTTGTATATCGGTTTTGTAAGCGTTCTGCAAATTCCGGTTTGTGACAACCTCGTCGCAGGTGCCGAAGACCATTGGCTCATTTCGAAACAGCAGGGCGGTTTTGGCCTTTGTCATAAACGCATGGTCGGGCGTGTGGCTCGTGAAAATTATGCATAGGCCCTTTTCGGCAAGGATTCTGATGCACTCGATAACGATGACCATGTTGCCATAGTCAAGGTTCGCCGTCGGCTCGTCCATTACCAGGATTCTCGGACTTTGCGCCAGAGCACGTGCAATCATAAGAAGCTGGCGCTCGCCGCCGGAAATCTCGGTATATACCTTGTCACGAAGGTGCCTGATGCCAACATCCTCAAGCGCCTGCTCGCAGACCTCGTAGTCCCGGCGTGTCGGCTGACCTGCAAGATGCAGCTTGCCCATGCGGCCCATCATAACAATTTCACGTACCTGATAGGGAAATGCAGGAATGTGAGCCTGCGCAACGTATGCCATTTGGTCTGATAAATTTCTGCGGCTTAGCGAGGAAACGCTCTTGCCGTCTATACAAATTTGCCCTGAAAGCGGGGGGATAAGATTCAAAATTGACTTAAAAAGCGTAGTCTTTCCTACGCCGTTAGGCCCCAGGATGCAGCAGACATCGCCGTCTTTAAGCGTTAGATTAATATCCTTTATAACCGGCTTTGCCTTGTCATAGCCGCAGGAGACATCTCTTAATTCAAGCTTCATATTACCTCCCGGTTTCTCTTTGCTAATACGATTGCAAAGGCGGGCATTAGGACAATGTTTACAATCGGAATCACCGATATTGCCTCGCCCAGAACGCCTATCAGCGTGGAGACAAGCCTGCACAGCATCATCAAAATGCCGCCAAGGCAAAAGCTGAAAACACAGACCTTTTTAAAATCCGCACCGACTATATTTCTGACGGCATAGGGAATAACCAATGAAATCATGCCGATTTGCCCGCAGTGAATCATCGAAGCCGTCACCATCAAAACGCCGCAAAACTGCGCAACAGTGCGCGTTGCGCTGGTGTAAAGACCGAGCGATTGCGCTTCCTCGCTTTCAAAGCCGAGCGAGTTTAAGCGGTATCTCATGATAACGACGGGAATAATCGAAATCGCCATTACGGAGAAAAACAGCGCCATGCTCACAAAGCTTGACTGCATATTTATTCCGAGCGTAAGTTGTTGGTACACAAGCCTTTCTTCCTCTTCAAGGTTATACATTAGATACATGGTGAATGTGCCCAAACCCTGCGAGATTATTGAGCCGATCATGACCATTTCTAGTACGGAGCTGTTTTTTGACTTTTTGCCGCCTGCGAGCTTGCCGAGAAGAAAAACGACAATTAAGCAGATAAAGGTGATACCATAGCATAAGATATACCTTAGCTCAATATGCTGCAGGGCGGAAAGCGAAAACATTGAAACTGCAAGCACATTTCCGAGCGAAACGCCCGATGTTGCACCGAGGATGTTCGGCGACGCCATCGGATTGCGGTAGGCTGTCTGAAAAATCGCTCCGCCAAGTGCAAGAGCGCCGCCCGAAATGAAGGAAACAAGAGTAACACGAAGCCTTGCAACAGCTCCGAGGTACTCGATGCTTCCTTTGTCTGAAAGATGTGGAAGCAGAAGTGATTTGAAATTATCTACCGGCACAAACTTTGATTCGTATCTGAACGCATCGAACTTAAAGCACATACAAAACAGAAATACAAGAATTGTGCCGCCGAAAAGCAGGGTGAGGTTCTGACGCTCTTTACGCTTATCTGATTGCCATGTTAGACGAATTTCTTCGTTTTGCAGCTTCATTTGCGGCACCCCCTTGTTTGTTGAACACAGTAATAATCATCATGACGCAGCCTACTGCGCTTGTGATAACATTGAGGTAGGACGTAAGGCCAAGGAAGACTGCAACGTCGAAGATAATAACAAGAAGTATTGCTCCGACCAGAATTGAATTGGGCAAAAGCACTCTCATGTCAGGGCCGACAATCTTGCGGGCTAA
>Ga0153972_1000466_pt1 | contig 12786 bp, 13 predicted proteins | sample TSGA056MetaG_FD_104732 | JGI IMG/M metagenome (GOLD analysis project Ga0153972, IMG submission 104732) | Attine ant fungus gardens microbial communities from Georgia, USA - TSGA056 MetaG | ecosystem: Host-associated > Fungi > Mycelium > Unclassified | place: USA: Georgia, George L Smith State...
CCCAACGACTCAAAGCGGCTTGGTATCGTATGCGGAGGGTTGCCCCTTTGAAACCTCGCCACGACATGGGCTTCGTCAAAAATCGGCGCGCCGGACGCGGGAAACAGGTAGAGATTCCACTGTGCCGTGCCTCTTCCCTCGCCAAAGGCAGTGCAAAACCCGCCAACCTTTTCCTTCGCCTGACGGATTACGGATAAAATCGCGGTGCTTTTCCCGCTCTGTACCGTGCCGGTGAGAAATACATGCATTGCTGCTGCCCCCAAAATAAGATTGACAGTTAGGCCAAAAACTACTATTATATATTCTATATATCTCCTTGTTTATATCACATTATGCGCCAGAATTCAACAAATGATTGCCACAGTCGGCCGCACGATTTCAACAAATTTTTCATTTTATTATATACATTCTGGAGGAGGCGCCCATTTTGCGCATAGGCTGGAATAAAGACACCATCGCGTGGATGTGCGACGCCTCTGCCTACACCGGTTATCACCGGAAGATGGCTTCGCTGCTCCGGCCCCACCTCTCTCTGGGGGGAACCCTGTGCGACATTGGCTGTGGGCTGGGTCTGGCCGATCTGGAGCTCGCGCCTGACCTTGCCCACATCACCTGCCTTGACCACAGCGCGCCGGCACTGGCGTTTCTGGAGGCGCAGGCCGGGCAGTTGGGGATCACCAACCTGACCACCCTGCATCAGGACGCGTTCTCGCTCCCCGACCGGCAGTGGGACACGGTGATGAGCCTGTTTTACGGCAGCGCGGCGGCGCTGCCCCACTGGCTTCCCCACGCCCGGGACAAGCTGGTTATGGTCTTATTCGACGAGGAGAAGCCCTCCTTCGGCGCCTCCCACCCTGTGAAACGGCACACGGCACAAGACACGGTGGAGCAGCTGGAGCGGGAACAGGTGCGCTACCGGATCCAGCGCGCCACGCTGGAGTACGGGCAGCCCTTCCGCTCCATGGCGGACGCAGCGCGGTTTGCCCTTCTTTACGGCAACGGTACGGACGACGGCTCCCTGCGCGCCCGGCTCACCGAAACAGGACGTGCCGACCTGCCCTACTATGTGCCCAATCAGAAGCGCTTTGCCATTATTTCTATCTCACGAGAGGAGAACCCATGTTGAGGATAAGCGCAGATCCCCTGCCCGCGCGGCACAAGCGCCGTAACCGCATGCTCCTTCTTCTGCTGGCTGTTCTCCTGATCGTTGCCATTGCCGTCTCCTTTGCGCTTGGGCGGTATCCGGTTCCCCTCAAGGAGCTCTGCGGCATCCTTCTCTCCCGGGTAATGGATATCCAGGTCTTCTGGACCGACGCCATGGAGCGGGCGGTCTGGAACCTCCGCCTGCCGCGTATCCTGCTGGCCTGCCTTGTGGGCGCATGTTTATCCGCGGCGGGGGCATCCTATCAGGGCATCTTCCAAAACCCGATGGCCTCCCCCGACATTCTGGGCGCCTCTCAGGGCGCGGCTTTCGGCGCGGCGCTGGCGATTTTTCTGCGGGGGAACAGCCAAATGACGATCGTGAGCGCCTTCCTCTTCAGCATCCTCACCGTGGGGCTTGCCTACTTTGTCAGCAGCCGGGCGCGGGGCAACCGTGTGCTCAGCCTTGTACTTTCCGGCATCATGATTTCCTCCCTCTTCCAGGCGTGCACCTCCTTTCTCAAGCTGGTGGCCGACCCGCTCGATCAGCTGCCCAAAATCACCTACTGGCTGATGGGCTCGGTGGCCAATAAGGACATGAGCGACGTCGTCACCTGCCTGCTTCCTATGCTGGTCGGCGTGGTGATTTTACTCCTGCTGCGCTGGCGGATTAACGTGCTTACCCTGGGGGACGAGGAGGCCTACTCCATCGGCGTCAACGCCAAGGCCTTACGCCTTATTGTGGTCTTCTGCGCCACCCTCATCACCGCCTCCGCCGTATCGGTCTCCGGCACCATCGGCTTTGTGGGGCTGATTGTCCCCCATATTACCCGGCGGCTGGTGGGCTCGAACTACCGCTATCTGCTCCCCGCGTCCCTGCTCATCGGGGCGCTGTTCCTGCTGGTGGTGGATAACTTCGCCCGGAATCTGCTGGTAACGGAGCTGCCCCTGGGTATTCTGACGGCCTTTGTGGGCGCCCCGTTCTTCCTCTATCTGATTATCCACGGGGGTGAGCGCGCATGAACCTCAGTGTGGAGCGCCTTAGCTTTCACTATACCCCTGACCGTCCCGTCCTGTCTGACGTGAGCTTTACCCTGGGCTCCGGGCAGTTTCTCTCCCTGCTGGGACCCAACGGCGTGGGAAAGAGCACCCTCTTCCGCTGCATCCTGCGCCTGTTGTCCTCCTATCAGGGCAAGATTCTCATCGACGGACGGGATTGCCGCGGCCTTTCCACCACGGAGATGGCAAAATGCATCGCCTATATCCCCCAGTCCCATCATCCCACCTTTAACTATACGGTCTTTGATATGGTGCTCATGGGTACCACCGCCCAGCGCGGCCGCTTTTCTTCCCCCGGCAAGGAGCAGGAGGCGCGTGTCATGCAGGCGCTGGAAAAGATGGGGATCTCCGACTTTGCGGAGCGTTATTACGCCCACCTGAGCGGCGGGGAGCGGCAGCTTGTGCTCATCGCCCGCGCGCTGGCGCAGCAGTCCCACCTTCTCCTGATGGACGAGCCCACGGCAAATCTGGACTATGGCAATCAGATTCGGGTACTCCAGCGCATCCGCCAGCTCGCCCAGGAGGGGTACTGCATCCTGCAATCCACCCACAATCCCGACCAGGCCTACCTGTTCTCCCATGAGATTCTCGCAATGAAGGACGGGCAGATCATTGCCCACGGCGCCCCCGCGGATGTACTCAATAAGCAGCTGATCCAAGCCCTGTATGGGATTGATGTGGAGGTAGAGCACCTCTGCCAGGACAAATTCCGGGTTTGTGTTCCCACACAGCTGCTTCTGTAGCCGATACGCGGTCATAGTCACACTAAAAAGGAGACTACCAGAATGAAAACAAAGCTTCTCTCCCTCCTCCTGCTCCTGGGGCTGTTTCTGTCCCTCACCGCATGCGGGAACCAAACCGTACCGTCGCAGCCGCCTGCGGATGATACGGCGACGTACATCTTCACCGACTCCGTGGGCAGACAGGTGGAGCTGCCGGAAACCATTACCCGCCTCGCGCCCTCCGGCCCTATCGCGGAAATGCTCCTCTTCGCCCTCGCCCCCGACCGGATCGTGGGGCTCTCTAACGCGTGGAGCGCCGATGCCAAGCAGTATATTGACGAGACGTATTACAACCTCCCCGTACTGGGGCAGCTCTATGGCAGCACGGGGGAGCTGAATCTGGAGTCTCTCCTGTTGGCCGACCCCCAGATCATCATTGACATTGGGGAGCCTAAGGATACCATTGTGGAGGATCTGGACGCCCTACAGGATAAAACCGGGATTCCCTGCATCCACATTACGGCCACCATCAACACCATGGACGACGCCTTCCGCACCCTGGGGGAGCTGCTCCAGCTGGAGGCGGAGGCGGAAATCCTCGCCACCTATTGTGACGACGCCTACACCACCTGTGCCAACCTGATGGCACAGGTGGGTGAGGAGAATAAGGTCAGCTTCCTCTACTGTCTGGGAGACACCGGCACCAATATCCTCGCCAAGGGCTCCTACCACGCGGAGGTCATTGACATGATGACCGACAACGTGGCTGTGGTGGATAACCCCGTCTCCAAGGGAACCGGCAACGACTCCGACCTGGAGCAGCTCTACCTCTGGAACCCGCAGTATATCGCCTTCGCGCCGGAGAGCATGTATCCCTATGTGGCGGAGGATCCGAAGTGGCAGGTCATTGACGCCATACAAAACGGGAACTACTTTGAGGTGCCCTACGGCCCCCACAACTGGTTGGGCAGTCCCCCCTCCGTCCAGCGCCTGCTCGGTATGCTGTGGCTGGGGAAACAGCTCTATCCGGAGCAAGCCACCTACAATCTGCAGGACAGGGTCACGGAGTACTACGACCTGTTCTATCACTGCACGCTTACCACGGAGCAATACAATGCCCTGACAGCGCGTTCCCTGAACCGCTGACGCCGGAGAGAGGAATGCCTGTGACCATACAGAAATTAAGATACATTATAGAAATTGTTAGCAGCGGCTCTATGAAAGCCGCTGCTAACAAGCTGTTTATCGCTCAGCCCAGCCTCTCCGCCGCCGTGCAGGATCTGGAGCGGGAGCTGGGCATTGAGATCTTCCAGCGTACCAAGAAGGGCGTCATCCTCTCTTCGGACGGCGCGGAATTTCTTGGGTACGCACGGCAGGTGGTGGAGCAGGCGGATCTGCTGGAGCAGCGGTATGTGAGCAAGAAGCCCATAAAGCAGCACCTTTCCATCTCAACCCAACACTATGCCTTTGTGGTGAGCGCCTTCGTCTCCCTCATGAAGCAGCACGCCGCCGAGGAGTACGATTTTACCTTTCGGGACACCAGAACCCATGAAATTCTGGAGGATGTGCGCAACCTGCGCAGTGAGGTCGGGGTCATCTACCTCAACGACTTTAACGAAAAGGTGCTGCGCAGCTTTTTAGCCCAGAATAAGCTGGTATTCCATCCCCTGTTCACCGCGCGGCCCCATATTTTTGTCAGCTCCAAAAGCCCGCTGGCACAGAGGGCTTCCGTAACCATGGAGGATCTGGAGCCATACCCCTGCCTCTCTTATGAGCAGGGGGAGTATAACTCCTTCTACTTCTCGGAGGAAATCCTCAGCACGGTGCCCCACCAAAAGAGCATCCGCGTCTCCGACCGCGCCACCATCTTTAACCTGATGATCGGCCTGAATGGGTACACCATTTCCACCGGCGTGCTCAATGCCGATTTAAACGGGGAAAACATTGTTTCGGTTCCCCTGAAGGTAGACGAGACCATCACCGTGGGCTGGATCGCGCACAAAACCGCTAACCTCTCCCGCCTGGCGGGGCTGTTTGTGGCGGAGCTGGAGCAGGCGGTTTCCGCCGTGACCTATGACGCCATCATCGAGTAAATGGCGTCATAAATCCGGGTGGCGATCAGCGGCTGGTTCATGGTGTACAGGTGAATCCCGTCCACCCCTTGCGCGATTAAATCCACAATCTGATCCACCGCGTAGGCAATCCCCGCGTCGCGTAGCGCCAGCGCGTTATCCTCGTACCGCTCCATCACCTTTGTGAATTTTTTGGGGAGCGCCACTCCGCAGAGGGAGACCATCCGCTCAATCTGGCGCTTATTGACCGCGGGCATAATCCCCGCCTGAATGGGAACATGAATATCCGCAATGGCGGCGCGCTCCCGGAAGCTGTAAAACGCGGTGTTATCGAAAAAAAGCTGGGTAACCAGATGGTCGGCACCCGCGTCCACCTTCCGCTTTACATTCTGTACATCCCGGACAATCCCGCCCGACTCGCCGTGCCCCTCGGGATAACAGGCGCCCATGATATGAAAGCCTCCGGCCGCCTTGATATAGGCCGCCAAATCGCTGGCATGGGGAAACGCCCCCTTGGGCGGGTGTCCCTCCACCTGATCGCCCCGTAAGGCCAACACATTTTCAATTCCCTGCTCCCGCAGGCGGGAGAGCTGCTCTCCCGCCTCTTCCTTCGACAGGTACATCCCCGGCAAATGCGCCACCGATTCGATGCCGCAGTGGTTTTTGATCCATGACGCCACCGCAACGGTGGTCGCGCCATTGGCCGCGCCGCCCCCCGCGCCGTAGGTCACGCTGATATAGTCCGGCTCCAGCTTGGAAAGCGCCTGCGCCGTGCTGTATATGGAATCCAGCGAACCGTCCCGCTTGGGCGGAAAGACCTCAAAGGACAGCACTGTCTTGTTTTGAAACAGTTCCCCAATCTTCATAGCCATCTTCTCCTTTTCTGATTATCATTATTATAACAGGAGAGAACGCTATAGTATAGTACATCTTTCATCTTCTATTGTATAGTTTTATGCTATATATATATTGCCCGCTGCTCCGCTTGAAGAGGTACGGCGCCGGTTCTCCTTCCCTTTTGATAGGCAGATGTATATGGTTGCACATAAGGCAGTAGGCGGGTAACTTGTACCCACTTACTGCCTTATCGTCGTTTCACACTTTTCAGGTTTGCACTGAGTAAGCGAACACAGGGAAAAGAATTACCGTTCCATCTCCTCCGCAATTTCCTTTGTTTGGTGGACAGTACCCCACGGGTGATTCGGCGGCGCATAAATGGAATACAGCTTTATCGGCTTGTTTCCCGTGTTGGTCAGATTATGCCATGTCCCGGCAGGTATGAAAATGGCAAAATCATCAAATACGGGCTGTCTCAAATATAAACGCTCCCTGCTGTCTCCCATCTGAACTAGGCCTTGACCATCCTCAATACGTAAAAACTGATCCACGTTTGGATGCATTTCAAGTCCTATGTCCCCTCCGACAGGAATGCTCATTAGCGTAAGCTGCAAATGGTTTCCCGTCCATAACGCAGTACGGAATGCATTGTTGTGTATTGTGGCTTTATTCATGTCCACAACGAACGGACTCGGGCCGTAATCTGTGATTGCGGCAGGTGGATATGATTGACGCATGTTTGCGTGATTCCTTTGATTATTTCCAGTATAATAATCATTATACATGCTGCGCACGTCTCCTTTCGTGTTCTTTCTACCATTGTATGCGGTGAGGCTTTCTTTGTTGCCGCAATTGCCCCGCAGCCGGTCGAAGAACCCCGCAAAGGGTCGAAGGGCTTCCCCCTTCCAGGGGATGGATTTTGCGTTCCCCTGCCAATGGCTAGGTTTTTTGACAGAGGCGGGGTCAAGGTGTGTTCACCTTGACCCCGCCTCTGTCAAAAAACGCATGAGCCGTTGCTTCCGTTAGCCCTCGTCGGCGGGCAGATACTTATTCTTAATCTTTTTCATGAGCCATTCGGATTCCGTGGCCACGTTGATCTCCTCGGAGAAGTCCAGGGAGAACAGGCCGATAAACGACTTTGCGTCAACCATCACGGAGTTGTCAAGGGCATGCAGAAAGACGTCCTCCTGCACGCGGCAGGCCAGTTCCTGCAGCTCCTGAAGCTGCTTGATGGAGGTAAACCTCTTTTTCATAATCATGGTGCATCGATCCTTTCTGAATGCGCGGCTGCTATACCCACATTATAGGGGAACGCGCGGAAAGATGCAATAGCCATTGCGGAGAAAATATAGCGGCTTCCTACCTTCCTTCTGCCTGTTAATGGGAAATCACTCCCCCCCAGGGCATTTGGCCGCGATCAGGGCGAGATTGCTCTGAAGGCGCTTGTCGTCGGGCAGGTAGGAGAGGGCTTTTTTCGCGTGCTCGAGCGCGGTTTGATAGAGACCGAGATAATAACAGGCGATGGCGGCCAGATCATCGGGCGTATGATCCCAGGCATACCCGGCGTTTACATAACACTCCGATTTTTTTTCGATGGCCAGCGCCCGCGCCGTGGAAAAAAGGACGGTGCGCCAGTCCTTCCGGCTGTAGGCCGCCTGCGCCAGCTCCACATAGGCGTCCCGCATGGCCGGAACCTCCGCGATGGCGCGGTAGGACCAGCGGTAGGAGTCCTCCTCCCGGCCCAGCCGGTGGCAGGATTTGGCAATCCACCGCATGGCGGCGCAGCGCTCCTCCGCCCACCACGCGGTGGGCAGCTTCAGATATCCCTCCAGGGTGTCGATGCAGTCCTGCCAGCGGGCAGCGTACATGTACTCCCGCCCCAGATAATACGTCATGCGGTCGCTCATGGGATCCTCCTGCACTGCCATTTCCAGCAGGGGGAGATAGGAGCCGCGGGATTTTGTATGGTCGGGGTAGTGGTCGAGCACCGCCCCCTGCGCAAACACCTTCTTTTCCGCCCCGCCCCCTATATAGCGCAGGTATTCATGGACGGGGCAGGCCCACTCATACGCCCGTGGTTTATGAATTTTAAAATAATGAAACTGTGTTTCCGGGGTGCCGTCCGGCTTCAGGCTCCAGTTATACAAATAGTTTGCCATGGAGGTGTCCGGCTGCCACACCGCCTCCAGCGCGGCGCGCCAGCCGGGGCGGAATATCTCGTCAAGGTCGGTACAGACCGCGATATCCACATCCTCCGGCACATGGGCGAGGGAGTTGTTGCGCGCCACATCGAAACGCCATGGCGTTACCGGCTCCACATAGACCTGCGCGCCCCGTGCGCGCAGGCGCGCCACCGTGTCGTCGTCGGAGCCGGTGTCGGTAACCACCACCAGATCGGCCTCCGACATGGAATCCATCCAGCGCTCCACAAAGTGCCCCTCATTTTTACAGATGGCGTAGACGCATATGTTATACCGGTTCATTGCGCCGCCCCTTCCTGCACCGCCGCCGCAATGAGTGCCCGGTTGCGCTGGAGATGCTCGCTCTCCGGCTCCATGGCGCAAGCCTGCTGCGCAAGCTCCAGTGACCGCGCCATCAGCCCCAGGCGGTACGCCGCGATGGCGCCCAAATCGTACATGCGGGTACCCCATGCGCTAGGCTCCACCAGATAGCTGTTGGAGCTGCGCTGGACGGCAAGCCCCTGCTCGGCGGCAAAATAGGACAGGTGCCACTGCTTTGTGTCATAGCCCAGCTGTGCCAGATCAAGCCACGGTTCGCGGATGTGGGGACATTCCGCCACGGCGCGGAACAACCAGCGCTCCGTCTCCCTCCAATCCTCCTTGGCGCGGTACGCCCGGGAGATATAGCGGTAGGAGGCGCTGCGCTCCTCGTCCCATACGGCGCTGGGCATGGTCAGATGATGCTGGAGGGTTCGGATGCCGTCGTCGTACCGCCCCTGAAAGACATACTCCCGCCCCAGCCAGAACATGGTTCGGTCGTCATCGGGGTTTTCTTTGGCCGACAGCTCCAGCAGCGGCAGATACTGCCCCCGGGACTTGGTGGGGTCTGGCTTGTGGTGGAGAATCAGACTATCAATGAATACGGAATGATCCGGGTCGCTCCCGCTGTATTCCAGTACCTCATGAACCGGATGAATCCAGCGAAACGCATGGCGGCGGTGAATCTTCTCCATGGAAAACTTCTTTTCCGTCTTGTTGTCCGCGCCGTGGCTCCACGCAAACCAGTACCGGGCACGGGTGTGTTCCGGCTTCCAGTGCGCCTCCAGCTTCTCCCGCCAGCCCGGCTCAAACACCTCGTCAATGTCGTTGGAAACACAGATATCCACATCCTCCGGCACATGATCCATGGCGCAGTTGCGCGCGGCGTCAAAGCGCCACGGCTGGAAGGTCTCCTCATACACCAGCGCACCGCGCGCCCGGAGCTTCTCCACCGTACCATCGGTGGAGCCGGTGTCGGCCACCACCACAAGGTCGGCCTCGCTGACCGCGTCCATCCAGCGATCCACAAACTTTTCCTCGTTTTTACTGATGGCGTAAACACAAATCTTATACTTGGACAAGGCTTATCACATCTCCCTCGATACAAATGCTTCGAAGCATTATATGTACCACTGCCCCCGGATTGTGCCGCCGCTTTTTGGGGAAAAACGCCGGGTTCTTTTTTTGTGCAAGTTGTGCTATACTAACAGAAATTCATCCAGAACCGAGGTGTCCATGCGTGCATATCGAATACAACCCCCAGGGCGTCTGCTCCCGACACATCTCCATCGACGTGGAGGACGGCGTCATCCAATCGGTGAACGTGATTGGCGGCTGCAGCGGAAATTTACAGGGTGTTTCCCGCCTGCTGGAGGGGATGGATATCCCACAAGCCATCCGCCGGCTGGAGGGCATCCGCTGCGGCGGGAAGGAAACCTCCTGCCCCGATCAGATCGCCCAGGCGCTGAAGCCCGTCGGCGGCGCATTCTGAGAGTGGAATCCCCCGCTAACCGCCTATATTGCAAGTTTACAGCCAAAATTCCTCCGCTGGCAGTATCTTAATCTTGCTTTTGTTTCTTTGTTTTGTTATGATAAGGGGCGGATGAATTGTCTCACTTTTTTGTATAAAGCAACGAAACGGGGGAGAACGCATGTGCAATTGTGACTGCGCGGAAAGCAGTAAGTATTTTGATGCCTTTGAGGACATTATGAAGCAGCATTACACAGGCAGGGAAGCGGAGCTGATCCCTTTGCTGCAAAAGCTCCAGGGTGCGTATGGCTATTTGCCTAAGGATATCATCGCCCGCCTCGCGGAGCGGACAGGACTCCACGTCTCCCATATCATGGGCGTGGCTACCTTTTACTCTCAGTTCCGACTGGTTCCTGTGGGGCGGCATATCATCCGCATCTGCTTCGGAACGGCCTGCCATGTCAACGGTGCGGAAAACGTAGCCGACGCCCTGTGCCAGGAGCTTGGGGTCGCCATGGGAGAAACCACGCCGGACGGAGAATTTACGGTGGAGTCTGTGGCCTGTCTGGGCTGCTGCTCCCTGGCGCCGGTCATGATGATCGACAAGGAGACCCATGGCCGCCTAACGCCGGATAAGGTGCGGGGTATTATCCGTGCGTTTCGAGAGAAGGAGGCGGCGGTATGAAGCTGAACATTGGATTGGGCTCCTGCGGCATTGCCGCGGGTGCGGAGAAGGTGAAGGATACCCTGGAAGCCTTGTTGGAGTCCCATCCCGAGGCGCAGGTAACGCTCAACGAAATCGGCTGTATGGGCATGTGCTATAAGGAGCCCATGGTGGAAATCATTGATGACCGTGGCAGCACCATTTACGGCGCGGTCACCCCCGCCGTTGCCGAGGCTATTTTTGAGCACCATGTCCTGGGGGGGAATATCCTCACGGAGCACGCCGTGCTGACCTCTGACGGCAACGGCTCGGAAGAGAACTTCCTTCACTGTCAGGAGCGCATTGTTCTCTCCCGCTGCGGCAAGATTAACCCGGAATCTATGGACGACGCCCTGGCGCTGGACGCCTATGTGGGGCTGACCCGCGCCCTGCGTGAGATGACCCCCGAGGGGGTCATTGAGGAGGTGCTGGCCTCCGGGGTCAAGGGGCGGGGCGGCGCGGGCTTCCCCACGGGGATGAAGTGGCGCTTTGCCCATAACGCGCAGGGCGACCAGAAGTACATCATTTGTAACGCCGACGAGGGTGACCCCGGGGCGTTCATGGATCGGAGCGTTCTGGAGGGTGACCCCCACAGCGTCATTGAGGGGCTCGCCATCGGCGGGTACGCCATCGGCGCGTCGGAGGGCTATATTTACGCCCGGGCGGAATATCCCCTGGCCATCCGCCGCCTGAATATCGCCATTGAGCAGGCCGAGGCACGGGGCTTTCTGGGCGATCATATTCTGGGCACCGACTTCTCCTTCCACTTACATATTAAAGAGGGCGCAGGGGCGTTCGTCTGCGGCGAGGAGACAGCGCTCATCGAATCCATCGAGGGGCACCGGGGAATGCCCCGTATGCGCCCCCCCTACCCCGCCAACCGCGGGCTGTTTAACAAGCCGTCCAACATCAACAATGTGGAGACCTTTGCCAACATCGGCTGGATTATCCGCAACGGCGCAGCGGCCTTTACCCGCTTTGGCACGGAAAAAAGCAAGGGCACCAAGGTCTTCGCCCTGGCTGGCAAGGTGAAAAACGGCGGGCTTGTGGAGATCCCCATCGGCATGACGGTGCGGGACGTGGTCATGGACATCGGCGGCGGCACCGTTTCGGGCAAGCCCTTTAAGGCGGTACAGCTGGGCGGGCCGTCCGGCGGCTGCATCCCCGCCCCCCTGTTGGACACGGTCATTGACTACGACACCCTCGCCGCCACCGGCGCCATCATGGGCTCCGGCGGCATGATTGTCATGGATGAGGACAACTGCATGGTGGATATCGCCCGTTACTTCCTCAACTTTACCCAGTCGGAATCCTGCGGCAAGTGCACCTTCTGCAAAATTGGCACCAAGCGGATGCTGGAGATCCTTGAGCGCATCACCAAGGGCGAGGGCAAGGAGGGTGACATTGAAACCCTGGAGGAGCTGGCCGTGCAGATTAAGGGCAACGCCCTCTGCGGGCTGGGACAGACCGCGCCCAACCCCGTGCTCACCACCCTGCGCTACTTCCGCGACGAATACGAGGCTCATATCCTGCATAAAAAGTGCCCCACCCACCAGTGTAAGGCGCTCATCCAATATGACATTGATCCGGACAAGTGCAAGGGCTGCACCGCCTGCGCCCGCCGCTGCCCCGTCAATGCCATTCAGGGGGTGCCCAAGTTGGCGCACACCTTAGATCAGTCGCTGTGCACCAAATGCGGCACCTGCATGACCGTCTGCAAATTTAACGCGGTCACGGTGGATTAGGGGAGGAACGGAACCATGGAAAAATTGAATGTTACAATCAATGGACGCGCCTGCTCCGTCACCGCGGGTCAGACCATCCTGGACGCGTGTAAGGAGCAGGGGGTATTTATTCCCACGCTCTGCCACGATGAACGCCTGCGCCCCTTCGGCTCCTGCATGATCTGCCGGGTTGAGGTGGAAGGCGCCCGGGGCACCATGCTCGCTTGCGGCGCAGAGGTAACCGAGGGTATGGTCATCAACACCGAGAGCGAGGCCATCTCCAAGGCGCGAAAAACCTGCCTGGAGCTGCTGGTGAGCCAGCACTACGGTGACTGCACCGCCCCCTGTACTCAGGCCTGCCCCGCCCATGTGGACATCCAGGGCTATGTGGGGCATATCGCAAACGGGCGCTATGCGCAGGCGCTGCGCCTGATCAAGCAGCGCAACCCCCTGCCTGTGGTGTGCGGGCGCATCTGCACCCGCCCCTGCGAGACCGAATGCCGCCGCAACGTTCTGGAGGGACCCATCGGTATCGCCTATCTCAAGCGCTTCGTGGCCGA
>Ga0153972_1000468_pt1 | contig 12770 bp, 8 predicted proteins | sample TSGA056MetaG_FD_104732 | JGI IMG/M metagenome (GOLD analysis project Ga0153972, IMG submission 104732) | Attine ant fungus gardens microbial communities from Georgia, USA - TSGA056 MetaG | ecosystem: Host-associated > Fungi > Mycelium > Unclassified | place: USA: Georgia, George L Smith State...
ACATCTCCACCCCCTCAGATAATTTCGATTTTTATATCTACGGTGTAGGCAACCCGAAGAATTTTGCAAGGTTTGCCAATGCCGACAGCGATGAAAGTAGTTTAACAGCAACATTTCCCATAAAACACATAACATCTTTAAACCGAGTTTTGCTTTTTTCTTTGCCTTCCTCAGAATTTTTCTCTACTGCTTCCTTTGCTTCTACCATAACATCAATAAGGGTAGCTTTTTGTTGTTCATTTATTTCTGCCGATTCCTTGATTTTTACAATAGCTTCACTTACCTCTGAAATAAATTGTGCAGAATCAAAGTTATTTGTTGCAACCATTTCAATGCTGCCAGAGTTTTCGGCAATGGCGATACCGTAATTGTTGCCATTAACATTTACAGTGTTGTTTGTAATTGCTCTATCTTTGTCACGACATTTTTCACTCACTTTTCCTGCCTCCTGTATAATAGTTTTGAATGGCATATTTGCTTGAATCAAGGCAACAATCTCGCTTATAACCTCAAATATATCAGTGTTGTCCAATCTACTGATGTCAATTCCCTCTGCCTTGCTCATATCGTCCTGCCATAGAACAATGCTTGGTAATCTGCTAGACAGATGGTGAGGTATGTAGTTCAATCTATTCACTATTTCATAACCAGATTTTCCGTAGTCAGTCTTGCTGTAATAAATATCAAGAAAATCACCTGACATATGATGTAAATCATACCATCGTTTTTCTATAAGGTCTTTATATTCTTTAGAATCTGCCGCAAGAGGTAGTATTACACATCTATACGGTATATGTCTATTAGAATATCTATCAACAATGTAGCCAAGGCTTTGTGCTTTTTTTGCTGTACTTCTAGGTAGTATCGATAAGAGTTTTCGTGAAAGCACATTGTTATCAGACTGTTTAAATGCTTTTATAAGTTTCTGCTTGTCTCTTTCGTCCTTGGAGCAATCTTTCTGATACTTTGATGCAAGTTCCTCAAAAACATTTAAAGGCATAATATCGATTTCTATTTTTTCTCCCCGAGTTTGAATTAACCATTCCAAAAAATCAACCTCAATAGAAAGGTCAATATTTAGCACGGTCATAAATTGCATGAGCTGTGGTTTGCTTTCATGCTCAAGCGAGTATCGAATATTATTGGCTAAATCCCACGGACTAATTTGTGAATTAAACAATGTGTCTTGGTCTGTTTCTCCAATGTTCCGTAAGAATTTATCAAAGTATTTATCACAACGCCCACAATGATAGCATTCACGAAGGAGCATTCTCAGATCATCTGGATACAATCGATGTCGCCTTTGTCGGCTTTCTTGAAAGTAAGAATGACAATGATGTAAACATTCATCAAACTCGTTACTGTCAATAAATCGGTGTAACAATCCTTTAATTGAGTATTCGCTTTTAGCAAGATATTCTTCAGCATATTTTACCAGCCTCGAATTATACTCTTCATTCAAAATCAAGTCATAAATATCAAATTCTCGCTGTTTACTGTCATACTCAACTTTTTTCGTGAGCCACTCACAAAAATCAAGAACCATTATATCAGGTAGACGATTCATAGTGTTACACCTCCTTATTGTATAGTTGCTTTCCATATTAACAATTTCTGAACTACATATATTATATTAAAAATTTAATGCACAGATTTGTAAACCAAATTACTGGATATGTTGCAAAAATAATATGTATCAAAAAATTTCATATTTATTATAGACATTCTTTACCCTCATCCAACCGAGTTTTGATAATTTGCCCAAAAAGCAAAAGCAGTCTGTTTTCCCGGTTATCTCTCTTAAGTTCACATTCCCACACCGTCAGTACCCTCCAGCCTTTTTCTTCTAATGCAATTTTATTTTCTATATCATGCATCTTGTTCTTTTCTAATTTCGGCTTCCAATAATCAACATTAGATTTTGGAAGTACAAACTTAGGACACTTTTCATGCATATGCCAAAAACATCCGTTTACAAATATTATCACCCTATATTTCGGCAATACGATATCCGGCCGACCGGGTAGCCTTTTATCATTTTTCCTATATCTCAATCCTTTAGAAAACAAATATTTTCGTACAATTTCTTCAGGCTTGGTATTTTTGCTTCGGATTTGAGACATATTATAACTTCGCACTTCTTTAGAATGATTGTCTGCCATATGAATCCACCGATATCCTTATAATTAAAAAGCTGAACTTGTCTGGTTTGAAAAAAATCAAGACACCCTCTTCTAACTATTTACATTTAACCTCTCTGATATTAATGATTGTTCTTTGTTTCTCCAGCTTCGCAGGGTGCTTTCTCTTCATCCAAATACCCACACAAATGCTCCGCAATCGCTTTCGCTAAAATCGGCGGCACAGCATTACCTACTTGTTGGTACTGTGAGTCCTTTGTGCCGCAGAATACAAAACTGTCAGGAAAAGTCTGTAACCGTGCAGCTTCTCGAACGCTTAAGGCACGATCGTTGACTGGATGAATCCACATAGACTTTCTCACATTAACCACTGTACCTGATGGCTCGTTGTAATTTAGTCGCAGATAAATTGTATTTTGAGTCCGCGCTGGATCAGAATAACTTGTCTTTAATTGTGCGTCAAGGCTATGGAAATTATCTCCTTGTTTGATGGCCTTGAACCGCTCTAATGCATCATTTGTTGTTGCTGTTGTAACGTGATTACATAATACCTCTGAATCGCGCAACTGCTGCCCTAATACACTAATGTCTTTCGGTGATTCTGGAAGATGTATTCCTTTATCGCCTTTCGCAACATCAGACGTAGTTATAACATCTTCTAAATCCTTGATGGCGTCTTTCACTGTTCGGAATTCCCTTTCTTCTAACATCCCCTCTGGCAATTCAATATTATCAGCTTTTTCTTTCTTTATTCCGATAACAACAAAACGCATTCGCTTTTGAGGTGCACCGAAAGTGGCTGCAGACAGAACTCCTTTTTCTATACTATAACCATTGCTCGGATCGCCAAGAATAGACTCTATATAATCAACAACTGCCATTGAACTAACCTTTGCAATAAGACCACGTTCATGCAAATACTCGGAAACTACAATTTGATTATCATGGATTTCCATTGCCTTTGAAAGCATCCGTTGGATCATTATTATATTTTCAATGGCACGACATAGATTATCAGCCGCCTCATCAGTGTGCGGTACTGCAAAATACTGCTGAATGGCTTCTCCTGCAATATTGACTTGTCTTAAAATATAATCATCATTATCATGTTCTACCAAAATATTTTCCGAAAGAACCTGCAGTTTCTTTTTATGTTTATTTAAAGACTTTTTCAACTTTTTCTTGTTCTTACGCATTTTATAAATCACATTAAGGACAAGATAGTCTTTTTCATCCCAAAGGTAATTAGTTAGCAGGTCAACATCAGCTATGATATTTATTGCCCCCTCAAACATAAACGCTTCATCAAGCAGCGCTATTTCTGCGGAAGTGGTTTTGATTTTATATTTTTTTATCATTTCACCATCGTTCTCGTCCACATAAAAACGATGAACTTCTGATTTTAACATGCTCACATTTTCCATGACAAAAGCGGTCGGGTTCAAATGAACTACCGCTTGCACGAATTTTTTTACCAATGAATTATTCTGGCTTATGGCATGGTTCTTTTGGCGGTTGGCATTTGAAAAACCTTGGCATGGCGGCCCTCCGATAACAATATCCACCTGTCCAAGCTTTTCTTTTATTTCATCAGTAAGAGCATCCGCAACATCATTATAAACTGCTACATCACCGTGATTGCGCTTATATGTCTTCTGTGCATTGCGATTGCTCTCAAAAGCCGCCTTGACTTCGAAACGTCCAGTTTGAAGAAATCCATAACTAAGACCGCCTGCACCAGCGAATAAATCAACAACACTATATTTAGGTTTTTGCATGGTTATCATAGCTTGAATCCCTCCTCATATAATCTATCCAGCACAACAATGAGCTTTTTACACTGAATTGGGTTAGGTACTTTCGTGGGTAGCTGACAGGCTATCTTTAATGCTGTCAATTCCTCTGGAGATACCATCCGCTTGCTGGTTGCAAAATTCATCACACTTTGCCATTGCTCAGATTGTATTTCTACAACCCTTGTCATGACATCAGTATCTTTCTCAATGCGCATGTCTGCCTTTGCATCACGATTAACAGTCCGCATTTCATCTTTCCCAATTAAGCAATCCTCAATTTCACGGGGCAAAGTGTAATTGATGCATTGAACACTGTTCCAGCAACCCTCACGTTTACACCATTGTGTAACATTTTCAACCTCTCGTGTTGGGTCTGTCAACTTACTATAGACATGTTCAGACAATTCCATAAGCACATTTTGCACTGCTGCCGGAATCATTTGTCTTGTCCAGATGCCAAGCAAATCTAAATCTTGTTTAGGAAACTTTGCTTTAATAAGCTTATGCATAAGGGCAATAGTATACGTCACGATGTTTGCCCGATACCCCTGTTGATACCACACTTGATGCGGTATCATCGATTCAGTATACCTAAAAATCAGGCACATAGCAACGGACTCTTGAAAATATTTATCACCAAAAAGCAAACCGTCATCTTTCTCCCAAGCATCATTGATTTTATTTGCAAAAACATTGAAATTTGTCTGTGCTCCTTTACTAACGATATGGGGAAATCCGTCCCACGTATTCCTCACTTTTGCAAGATCAGTCTTTGTTATAAGCTGATTCTTTGGATTCTGGAGCAAAAATTTCTTCTTTTGGCTTGGTGTCATGCGCATTTGTTTTTGAAGAAACTGCCCGCGCGCCCTCTCATAGAACCATTTTGTCTCAAATTGCAATCCACCCGTTCCTCTTGCGCCGAGCCGCTGAGAGCAGCGTTCCATTTGAACATGAAATGGATGCGTGGAGAAAAAGTCTGCATCGCTGACCTTATTTTGACTGTTAGATGAGCGTGATATATTTTGCACCAAAGTCGTTGCATCCTCATCTTCAAGCGTTCCCGCAATAACGGTCAGTTTCATTTGAACAAAAATCGCATTGAGGTCTGCTTTGTCCCGATAACGGGCATTTGACAAAGATGCCGTAGTTTGACCTCCATTGATAATCTGGAAGTCTCTCGCAGAAACAAGGAACAATCCTTGTGATGTAGATTCAAATTTTACGCCCATAGTTGTTGCCGATATGCCGTTATTGTAAGCAAAAAATCGCTCTGGCTGTTGTAAAATAGTGGTGCGGATTTTCTTGTTTACTGCTACTTTAGTCGAAAGGAAAGAACGGACATTTCCTTCCAGCAACGAACTGCCATATTTATCATATAAATCAGCTAGCACTGTCCCGGAAATAATACAAAGATAACTTTTAAAATCATCTGTTACCGTACCACTCGCTTCCAAACACGGAATGCCATTTTCTGTGTGTTCTTTAAAATCAATCTCAATAACTTGCCGCCCTGTATCAGAACCGCACAGTTGGAAGAGACGCTCCACATTCCATATCTGGCATTCTGATGGAATATTATCTATTTCGGGCGACTCAAGAATTTTTATGGTCGAGCTAATACCGGCTGTTGTGAAAATCAGCAGCTGATATTTACGTATTTCATTCCGTTTCTCACGAAGTATGTCCACCAAGTCCGAGCAAGTCCGACTCATTTCAACATTTTTGTGAAGCTGTGTGTTAAGGGTATTCTCAATAAAATAGATGAGTTTATTTTGTAATAGCCTAGCCTGAGTTTTTGCAAGAACACGTTCATTGTCCAAAACATCATAATCAGCAATAATCAGACTCATGGTTTTATCAAATTCATCATAAACATACCCATCAACACGTAATTTCCGATTTTGCTTTCCAATTCCTTCAAAGTAGGAAGACGTAAAATCCAACAGATAATCAGCTTCTTGCAGATAGCGCGCAAAAGAAGTCATAAAAGAGGCACAGGAACCCTCGCCGGTTGCTGCTGCATCAGCTTTGATATCTTCAAGAAAGTCTTTTCGGAATTCCTGTGCGTCCATTTATCTCACTCCTTTAGCCAATCTGCCAGCGAGGGCAGACTTAATTCATAATGTAATGATGCTATTTGCGATGCTACCATTTTGCGTGTAAGCCGAGGAAAAGAATCGTCTACACGATACCGTTGTGTAGCAGCAGAACAGTGATATTTCTGTTCAGAGTATTCCTGCAAGTCTATGTATCCGTAAGCGTACAATTTTGCACAAAACAAGTCTAAGGCTTCTCCTTCGATCCTGTTGCAGATACGTCGAACTATATCATTGAGCGAAATTGCATCCGTTCTTTCAGGTGCAACCTTGTCAATCCTCTTAATTAACAATTCTCCCGCATCTGAACAATCAAGTTGCTCCAGCGAAGAAATAGTCACACTCATAGCTGATGCACCAATGCACTTAACCTCGAACCACCCATCAGAGTACATGAAATCTTGATCTGCACCATCAGCGCCTACCCAACCTTGGATAGCCGTTAATGGAAATTTCTCGGAATCGATACGTTCTTCTAAAAATAGTAACTCACCGAGCAATCCTTTCTGAACGCTCTCATTCATTATCCCGCCGCGCTGTGACTCAAGCAGCTTACTCCATTGTTTATAGCGGTTTATAGCTAAGAGTAGTGCCTCTTTTTCGTTTGTCGCCAATCTGGAATATTCAATCACATCGCAACAAAGTATGGCAAACACATCTTGCTGCTCGTTTCGGAGCAACTCAAACGAAAGCGTCCATCGATTATCAACCTCACGCCTGCGACGGCTTACTGCCATAGATTTCGAGGATTCAATCGCATCTATTTCTGTATCGCTGACAAGTAACAATGTTTTTTGGCTAATAGACTGATAACCGATGTACCACTCCAACGGATGCCGGGTATCAACCTGTAAAAATCCTCCATCTTTAAATTTGATACCATCCCACTGCTTTTGAAGAATTTCAGGTGTTAATTTCATTCGTCCTCCTCCTCATCAATGTTATAGTAATTGCGGAATTCAACTAAATTGACCATATAGTTTGCCGTCTTTTCTTCTCCATTTGCAGGAATTCCGATGCCCAGAGCAAAGAGATACTCGGGCACCTCTACTCCTTCATCAATTTGGCTGCGGAGGTTTCCTTTGTCATCCGTTTTAACCTTGTCGACACCAACAACATGCAATACCAGAATTGGCTTACGTTGAATATTGAGATAAGCTTTATCTGGGATATGACGTGCTTTAGGTTTTATAATTCTGAAGTTATCTTCTGCCGCTCTCTTTTCTTCTTCAGTTAAACCGATTCTTGCTGCACCGCCGGCACCAACACGAACTTTTGTACCACTAATACTGATTTGACTGTTTGTCGCTTTGACCGCGCGCTTTTCAGGCTTTATTTGCAAAACTTCTTCACCGCAATTCAACTCATAGGTTTCGTCTTCGCTACCCTCTGCAATGAATACATCCCAATCTCCCATATCAATGTCATTCTTGATAAAATCGGCCAATGCTGCACCTTGAAAATTAAGCTGCCACGGATGGGTTTTGAATTCACGGAGAAGCTGCTCAACCTCATCCTTGCTGACACCTTTCCAGAAAAAACGCGTGTCATTACGATTAACGCGTAAACCTATATCTGACAATCGTTTAACAAAGTCTTTAAAAACTTCCTCATTCGCACTTAAGGAAGCTCCGTCAGATTTTAAACGTGGTGTTTCTAGTAAACGTCCTGAAACAGTTATCGGACGCTTCACAAAGGTTGCCGCCCGCATCTTGTTTCTTGCGGTAACTATCAATGAGGCTGGGTCTTGGCGAACCTTGAGACCAAAATCCATTGGTGTGAGGTTAGCATTCTTCATCCGAGCGATTTCGAGTTTCAGCTCTTCGGAAGCACCTGTTATGTATCCATACCAGTCGATTGCCTCAACACTTATCCAGATTTTGAATAAATCCTCATAGTCAGGGCGATATCCAAACCAACGCCCCATTTGAAGCAATGTATCATACATAAGAGAACGACGGTAAAAATAACTAACACACAAACCCTCTAGTGTCAACCCTCTAGAAAGACTATTGCCGCCAACAGCAATGACACGAAGTCCATCTTCTTTATGCTTGAAGTAATCAAGGCTGGTTGCTCCACTCTGCTGATTGACTGCTCTAACATCAATCGGAGATACTGCCTTGAAGAGGTAACCTGATACAAAATCATGCCATGACATTGGGATTCCCGACTTGCCTGCTTTTTTTGCAAGTTCATGTTTCTCCCATACTGCTTTAAGGTACGCAATGCTAGAGATACTATCGCTCTCAGCTTCAGATAGGCTGGCATAGTTCTGTAAATCCGAACGCACCTGTATCACCCAAGCAGCTGCTAAATCACGAATTTGATTTTGTACATCCGTGAAACGGCTGACATGAATCAGCATGGAACGATGCGTATGGACATCCCCTCTGATATCACGAATGCCATTGATCAGCAGAAAGTATGCCATAGCCTCCTTCATACTGGGCGGAAGTTCTGTTACAAGATGCCCCTTACGGTGATTAAATGGGAAAAAGGCGTCCATTTCCATTGGATAAATTGGTTCAAGAACTTTCTTGTATCTAGCTGGATTTTCTTCATCGCCGCCAAAGATATCCTCCGCTCCAATATAATCTGTTGGCGGTGATAGCGCATAAATAAAATCCCGTGGAAAAAGATCATCTCCCCTCATATCGTCCTCACTATCAGGATTAATGAATATATTAGCATATGGCGTAGCCGTAATACCAAGATAAGATGCCTGACGGAATATCTTGAGCAATTCCCGAATTGCCTTATTGATAGCCGTTGGATCTTTTTCCGGATCATTTGTATTTACAGATGCATTATCAGCTTCATCATCAATAAGCAAAAGGGACTTGCTTATTGCTCCTCTGGTATCAGCATTGTTACTTTTAAGCCAGCGGATGAGATTATTGAGTATGCTCTTGTTCTTTTTGATTACAAAAACTACAGTTGTATTCACGCTATGCAGCGAAAGGCTAAGCTGACGCAGAATATTCTTGTCAAAATCTTTTACAACAGAAGTAAAAGACTCAATTCTTTTTTCCTGCCCATATTTACCTACACCAACAGGAATATTTTCAATGTCACGCTTTGGGTCAAGAAGGTACTCGCTCTTTCTGCCTGAAAACTCTGCATCCAGACGCTCCTGCGTCTGTTGACGAAGATTCTCCATCATACCTGCAAGAACAATAATGACATTATAGCCAGTATCTGCAGCCTTGTTACATATAGCAGTGTAGTTAGCTGTTTTCCCTGATTGTACATCACCGAGCACTAAGCCACGTCGCTGGAAAGATTCATCACTCATAGGATCACCGAGCAGGTCAACAATTTCATCAGACACACGATCAAGGCTGCCTGTTACACGTGCATTCCATCCTTTGACCTCCTCAAGATATGTCTTATATCGTTTCCAAAAGAAAAAATCTAAATCGGCACGACGGGCAGGAAGCCAAGACTGATGCGGACATTTGTTGTCAATGATTGCAATACCTAAATCCATCTGAACAACAACCTTAGCCTTGAGCCTGCGCCTAATTTCTGCAAAATCCCCATCATTAACAGGATACATTGGGTGCATTAACTCACGAATTTTCATCGCCATCTCTTCAAATTGCGCTTCTGTCGGCGGATAATCAGGGTATTCTTTATTGATGCTAGAGGAAATTATACCTTCCAACTGTGCGATATTACTTGCTGTCATGAGCAACACCTCCTGTTCGATACTTTTTTATAAGTTGAGGATAATGAATAAACGGGTCTGAAACAGCAAGACTTTCCAATAGTTCTGCTTTACCTGTCTCTGTCGAGATTTGCTCAAGTAACCCAGATAAAATATTTTCAACTTCTTGTACGGTTGTTTCCATTTCGTTTTCAACCTGCTTCTCAGAAAGCAGATCAATATATAACTGATTGAGCGGGATGCTCTTTTCAATAGCTTTTAGCAATGCCTCTACATTACGCTTGACTTGTGGTGTGGTACCTGAGAATATCTCAACCAGAGGGTGATCGCGATTTATGCTGTAATAGAAACCACCTTGCTTACCTTTAAATCGATCCCAAATGTGAACGACAGAATCATGAGTTTCTCTTTTTCCACGATACACCCAAGTTCGCTTGCTATGCTCTGCAAGCCGTTCTATTACTGATGTAAGATTATTCCGCACCGCTTCAGGCGGCATTGCAGTCGATTTTTTGATATCTAATGTCCAAAGGTCATCTAATTCGTTCGGAATATCCACTTGAACCCTTGCTAATTTAGAAAGTTCACCTTGACGCATCATACGAAACCATGTCCCCCAAACCAAAAGACGTTTATTCCGGTAAATATAGAACCCCTGCCTTTTGCGAAGTCCTTCTTTCCCTCCAAGTGCTGTTACTTCATTTGCAGATAAATCAGATATATGCGGGAGTATGTACGGGCGAATAACAACTGCTGATCCTTCAATATTCATGACCTCATCTGCCATTATCTGTGTGTTACGCCATGCCAGAAATGGGTCTGCGGGTTCAATAGGCGCATTATTCATTCTAATCTGCATTTTCTTGAGACCCTGTTCACCATTAATATAGCGATGAAATACCAAAGAAAGATGCGAACGGACATCATCCATCTTTTTCCCCATTGAACGATCAAAGTCAAGTTCTCCAACCTTAAGTTTATCAAGGTTCTGCCATATAACGAGAGTACCAGAGTCCAGTCTTTTCAACTCATCAATGCGTGGAACACTATTTATTTCTTCCTCCAAATCAAGAACCAATAATGACCAGTCTTTAGTATCAATAACATGATCAATATCCCAACGACGGCCTTCAATATGCTCGCCTTGTTTACCGACAACAGTCAGCATCCGACATTGAGAAAGAGAAGCTGTTTTTAATCCCAGTCCAAAACGCCCTAAATCATTAGCCTCACGTTTTTCATTCGGGTTTTGGCTACCATAACGCATGGCCGTTTCAAGCTCGTCAGCGGTCATTCCACAACCGTCATCCAAAATCGCAATATATGAATCGCCAACTGGGAAGAAAAAAATGTCAACGCATGAAGCCAAAGCCGATACACTATTATCAACAATATCAGCAATTGCCGATTCTAACGTGTAGCCAATGGCACGAGTAGATTCTATAAGCGTTGGTGCATAAGGTGGCAGAGGTATACTTTTCATGCAGGACATCCTTTCCTTTAGATGCTAACTAATTTTTGATATTTCTATAACAAAACATCACTTTAAATGGCTGTACATTTAATGACTTTACATTCAATCCATAACCTGTATCCTATATTTCTGCTGCCCGGAAGTAGTCTTCTCAATCACCTCAATTGAACCAGCATTCCTGTTTATATGATTAAGAAAGAGCGTACCTAGCAGCAGCCTGTCCTTACGTGGTATCCGATTCCATTCATATCCTTTGAATAATTCCTTCACGAGAAAGACTTCACCGTCATTTAGATTTTCAGTTTCCTTAAGTGCAAATTCCAATAATTCATTGACATCGTACATGTCCATCCTCCTGACAACGGCAACAACAACGTTGTTAATAATACTATTATACTCATTTTCGTAATTTTGTCAATCCATAAACACAAAAACAGCCCCATCCACAAGCTTCTTTTAGCTGTGAATGGGGCAATCCCTTTTTATCATCCAACCTCAACCTCTATCCCTGACTTAAACCTCACCAGAAATTGCTTGTCATATACTGTGACCGCTTCCACCAACTGCCGAACCAATTTATCGTCGTATTCTGCGACCTCACTGTTTTGTTCCTGCAGGAATGAAGTCATCTCCGCAATTCGCTGACGCTGTGTTTGCCGGATAGCTATATTTTCCTGAACCGACTGCTTTGCCGCTCTCAAGCGATATATTTCATCTACCAAGGCATTATATTCTTCTTTGGCATTTGCCCTGCTAACCAGTTCTTCTTGCCGCTCGGAAAGCTGATGGTCTATTTCAACCGTATCTTTATCGAACTCCTCGCCAAGAACCGTGGCTATATTCTTCATCAAAACCCCTATAAATTCATCTCGCCCCGATATTGCCTGATTTATCGCTTTTAGAACACCGTCCTGTAAATCCGACTCCAATATGGTCGGTGAACCACAGTCGGCACTTTTTTCCTCCAGCCTGCTGATACACCGCCACACAACCGATTTCTTACCGCGATTATTCCAATGTACCCTGCGGTAAATCTCACCGCACTCCCCACAAAACACGATGCTTGAGAGTGCATACTTGGAACTATAAACCCTCCTGCTGCCATCCTTTCCGGCCTTTAAGTTCGCCCGACGTGCCAGTTCTTCCTGCACCTGCATATATAAATCTCTCGGAATAATCGCTTCATGCGAGTTTTCTACATAATACTGCGGCACTAAGCCATTATTGACCACACGCTTCTTGGAAAGAAAATCTACTGTATAGGTCTTTTGAAGCAGAGCATCCCCAATATATTTTTCGTTTCGGAGGATTTTTTTTATTGTCTCCGGCCGCCATTTCGGTTTGTTTGCCGCCGTTAATATACCGTCTGATTCAAGCCCTCTGCCAATCTCCAGCAAACTGGCACCTTCCAAATACTCACGGTAAATCCGTTTGATAATCTCCGCTTCTTCAGGAACAATGACCAGCCGTTTATTTTCGTCTTTGGTGTAGCCCATAAATCGGTTGTGGTTTATTTGTATCTCGCCCTTTTGATAACGGAAGGCAATGCCCATTTTCACATTTTGGCTGGTAGAGCGAGATTCCTCTTGA
>Ga0153972_1000469_pt1 | contig 12758 bp, 12 predicted proteins | sample TSGA056MetaG_FD_104732 | JGI IMG/M metagenome (GOLD analysis project Ga0153972, IMG submission 104732) | Attine ant fungus gardens microbial communities from Georgia, USA - TSGA056 MetaG | ecosystem: Host-associated > Fungi > Mycelium > Unclassified | place: USA: Georgia, George L Smith State...
GTATTTTATTTTAATTCTTTCTTATTTCAATCTATAATTTCTATCTGGCCATAAATACTAAATTATGTGTATGTCGGGGATTGACAAAAGGTGTCTGGTTTTGCATAATAAAAGAATAATCTCAGACGGATTTGAAATTTTAATGAGTTGGTAAAATATGAATAGGGGTATGATATGAAGATTTCTGTTGCCATTGCTTCTTATAATGGTGAGAAATATATAATTGAGCAATTGGATTCCATATTGGGCCAAACACTTCAGATTGATGAGGTCATTATTTGTGATGACAAATCCAGTGACCGTACTGTTGAATTGGTGGAAGGATTTATAAATGCGCAAGGACTAAGCGGGAAATGGCTTATCAAAGTTAACACAGAGAATTTGGGTTATGCATCTAATTTTGTGCAAGCCGTGAAGAAGACATCGGGTGACTTGATATTTTTCTGTGATCAGGATGACATTTGGCTGCCTGAACGGGTGGCAATCATGGCCGGTTTAATGGAAGCGCAGCCGAATATATTAATGCTGGGTTCAGAATCTGAATCCTTTGCCAGTTCAGAAGATGCGCCGTCGGTAGCTTCGTGGGAACGTAAAAGGTTTAAACGGGATAATACCTTAGAGCATTTGAAATTTAAGGCTGATAATATTTTTATTGGTTGTCAGGGATGTAGCATGTGTATAAGAAAAAGTCTTTGGCAGATGATAGAAGATTACTGGTACCCGGGATGGGCACATGATGAATTTGTATGGAAGCTTGCTTTATGTCTTGATGGTGCCTATATTTACCATGGCATTACATTGAGGAGACGCTTACATACATCCAATGTGACAATGCATAAGATGAGGGATCTTGCGAAACGTATTAAGTTTGTCAAGGATCTAAAGAGGAGTCATGAGGCAACGCTGACTTTTGCTAACAAAATTCATATGGAAAAGAGTGCTGTTCGGCTGCTTGTGAGGAATATTGAGGCGGCCAGGCTGCGAATTGATCTGATGCAGAATAAGAAGCTTCTGGGCACGTTGAAATTGCTTTTTTGCTATTTCGATTGTTATCACAGCCGCAAATCCATATTGGTAGAACTATATATGGCAATAAAAGGCTGAATTGGAGAGCTGATTTAGTTTACAAAAGCAGATTGATCCGGCATCCGCATCATTGTTGCTATGAAACCGTTAGGGCTGGGCCGAATAGGAACTTTAAATTTTGGGGTGCTTTAGGAGAAAGTTTTTATGGAAAAGAATAAAGGGGAATTAATTAAAGTCTGTTTTGCCGCTTCTTCCGGAGGACACTTCGAGCAGTTGTTAATGCTAAAACCATTGATGGAAAAGTATAATAGTTTTATTGTAACGGAGAGAACAAAATATAATGTCGTAACAGATATTCCAAGTTACTATGTAATGCAAATAAACAGAAAAGAATTCTTATTTGTTTTTAAAATGTTTATCAATTTCTTAAAGTCAATATATATAATTGTTAAAGAAAAACCGGATGCAATAATATGTACCGGTGTTTTAGCGATGATTTCTCTGTGTATTATTGGAAAGATCGGAAAGAGCAAACTGATATATATAGAATCTTTTGCCAAGGTTTCCAGTGCAACTGAAAGCGGCAAGTTTTTATATCGTTTTGCCGATCGCTTTTATGTGCAGTGGGAAGAATTACTTGAGAAATATCCAAAAGCCGTTTATATTGGTAAAATTTATTAATCGAGGTGTTTTATGATTTTTGTTATCACAGGTTCTCAAAAATTTCAGTTTAATAGATTATTAAAAAAAGTTGATGAAATAATAGAAAACGGAAGTATAACTGAAGAAGTTTTTGCTCAGATCGGTTATAGTGATTATGTACCCCAAAAATATCCTTGGTGTAAATTTTTAAATCAGGATGAATTTGCTGATAAGATAAATTTGAGTGACATCATAATTACGCATGGTGGTTCGGGTACTATTATGAAGGCAGTTAAATATGGCAAAAAAATAATTGCGGTTCCCCGTCTTGCAATTTATAAAGAGCATGTTGATAATCATCAGAGGGAACTATTGAGGTCTTTTGAAAGGATGAACTTAATCAGTGCCTGTTATGAGATAAATCAGTTGGCTGATTATATTAAAGAGGTAAGGTATAAAAAATTCGTGAGTTATCAATCTAATACGGAAAATATTATAAACGACATAGATTCTTTTTTAATTGAGAATATTGAAGGGATTTAAGATGATTAAAGTAAGTATAATTGTTCCGGTTTATAATACAGCAAAGTTTTTGCGAAAATGTCTGGATTCTTTGGTAAATCAAACCTTATCTGAAATTGAAATTATTATTATTGATGATGGTTCGACAGATGGAACTCCATTTATTATTGAACAGTATACTAATCAATATCCTGGTATTATAAAAAGATTTACTAAAAAAAACGGCGGGGCGGCATCAGCCAGAAATTTAGGAATACGAAAAAGTAATGGTGAATTTATTGGTTTTGTGGATTCTGACGATTATGTTAATACACAGATGTATGAAATCATGTATCGTAAGGCTGTGGCAGCGGATGCCGATATGATAGAATGTAATTACCGGCATATAAAACTACAAAAAAATAAGGAAAAAGAAATAAGTACCTATAGTCATGTAAGAAAATGTGACAATCAAAAAGAAATGTTTTTAAACCCCCTTGTATCCCCTTGGAATAAGCTATATCGTACCGAAATATTGAAGAATTCGAAGGTTGAATTCCCGGAAGGATATATTTTTGAGGATACTTCTTTTTATGTGAAAGTGATACCATATCTGCGAAAAACGGAATTTGTGGACAATATTTTAGTAACACATATATTAAGAGAAGATTCAGTGATGACATCCAGCCATTTCAAAAAAAACGGTGATATTTTTCCGGTATTGCAGGATGCCATAACATGGTTTTTTGAAACTAATTATTATGATACATATAAAATGGAATTAGAGTATTTTTGTATAAAGATACTTTTATGCAGTTCATTGGAAAGAATTTCCCGAGTTAATGACAGAAATATCAGAAATCAGCTTATTATCAGGACATTGAATATGATTAATGATAATTTTTCGGAATATAGAAATAATCCATATTTTAAACAGGGCATAAAAAATTTATATATGAAAACAGTTAACAAACATACCATCCTTTTATATACTTATTTATTTCTAATCTTAAAGATTAACCATGGAAAGGCATTAGGGTGAAAATGTCGCGATTCACGGAGTATTGACAAAAACTTTGATGTTAAGCATAATGAAAAGTATGTATTTAAGATGGCCGGCATTTTGTAGAAGCAAATGTGAATATGATTAGGTGTTATTGTTGAGAGGAGAAATTTGTGTTTAAAATTATATTGTCCAATTTTCATTTGGAAAAGATTATATGGATTATAAAAAAGAAGTTTATATTTATTTTACTGTCAGCCCTGTTGCTGGCTTTGGTCACAGGAATTTATGCTAATTGCACGAAAACATCAACATATGTTGCGCAGATTTCTTTTTATGTCTATAGTAATCCGGATTATCTTACGGATTATTCTGTCAATATAAGTAGTGCAGATTTTTCGCAGGCTAAAAATTTGCTGGATAGTTATATGCAGATTTTGAAAAGCAGGACGTTCTTGGAAAAGGTTACGGAAGAGACGGGGCTTTCTTATTCAGTCAGCGGTCTGCGCAGTGCCATAAGTGCGTCAGCAGTACAGAATACTGCTGTTTTTAACATGAACGTATTTGACGCCGACCCGTTGAATGCCATGACAATAGCAAATGCCATCGGTGATTTGGCACCTGCTGAGATTACCCGGATTGTCAAGTCTGGTGGAATTGAAGTGTTGGATAATGCCATATTGCCTACTACACCTTATGCTTCGACCAGTGTGTTAAAATATATATTGGCCGGGGCACTGGGAGGTGGGATTTTAGCTGCGGGATTCTTTTTACTGCGCGGTCTTTTGGATACTACAATCAGAAGGAAATATGAAATAGAGGATATATTTACTATTCCTATATTAGGGGATGTACCACAGATAAACCCCTCCTCAAAAAAAGAAAAGATTAAGATGGAATTGGATAAAGGCAGTCCGTTTGCATTAAAGGAAGCTTATAACAATATCAGAGCAAATTTGTTGTTTACCGGCAAAGGAGAAAAATGCCCCACTTATGCGGTAACAAGTGCGGATATTAATGAAGGCAAGACACTGAACAGTATAAATCTCGCTTTGTCCTATGCCAAATTGGGAAAAAATGTACTTCTGATAGAGGCGGATATGAGAAAAGGCAGAATTGGAACACGCTTAGGGATTGAGTTTGAGGCAGGGTTGAGTCAGTATTTGGCAGGAATTACGGACAAGGTTAATATTCAAAAGGTGGGAGACAGTCTTTCGGTCATATTGGCAGGTGATATTCCGCCTAACCCGGCAGAACTCTTGGCTGGTGACCGCTGGCCTGAATTGTTACAAAAAAGCAGGCAAGAGTTCGATATAATATTTGTTGATTTACCTCCTTTGGGGGTAGTGTCCGATGGCTTGTCTATGGCTAAAGAAGTTACCGCCTATCTGCTGGTGATACGCGAAGGAGTAACTAAGTTTGACAGAGAACAGATGATTGTACGTCAACTGGAAAATATAGGAGCTAATATCTGCGGTTTTATTTATAATGGAATATCAATAAAATCACAAGATTATAATTATCGGAATTATATCAATGCATATGAGAGTTGATTTTCATTCACATATATTACCGGATATGGACGATGGCTGTAAAGATTTGAAAGATTCACTGAAACAGGTAAAGCTTGCGGAAGAATATAAAATAAATTTTATTGCCGCAACTTCACATTTTTATCCGCATGTAGAAACGGTGGAATCTTTTCTTAGCAGAAGAGAAAAAAGTTTTCGGTTATTAAAAGGGTCATTAAGCCGGGAAGCACCGGAAATTCTTTTAGGGGCGGAAGTCCTGCTATACCCGGGAATGGATAAAATGCCGGATATAGAACTGCTTTGTTTGGAAGGAACCAAAGTACTTTTATTGGAGATGCCTTTTTTTAAGGAGTGGGATTTGTCCTATATCAAATCTGCTATTGGTATACGTGATAAAAAAGATCTTATAGTTGTGTTGGCTCATGGGGAACGTTATCGTCCGAAAGAAATTAAAAAGCTGACAGATGAGGGCTTCCTTATGCAGATAAATACAAATTCCATGAAGAATATAGGACTTTGCAGACGGGTAAGGGATTATGTAAAAAATGAATATGTGACTGCGTTCGGAAGTGATCTCCACAAGATAGACAACAGTTATAAAAGATATGACAGTGTCATGAAGAAATTTGGAAAAGAAGCAGTATCCATACAACAAAAGGCTTTTCAGTTAATTAAGCCACAGGCAGGTCAAGGAGCTTTTTCAGGCAGGAGAAGTAATGGAAGAAACGAAGGTGTCGGCACAAAGTAAATATTTGAAGCCTGAAAGGGAAGAAAAAGTTTTTTTCTTTGCAGCTGTTGTTTTCTTTTTTACGCTGTTTGTGCTGCCGCAATATTTTGGGATTCCGTTTCCGTTGTTTGATTTAACTGTATTAAGGATAATGATCATAATAATCGTGTTTATGATCATAGCGGATAATACCAGAAAGAGAAGTTTTGTGAAACTGATTAAGGAATCAGCTTATACAAAAATATTGGTTCCTTATCTGTTAGTTTTGTGTTATACAATGGTACTCCGTGCCGATATTAATGCGTTGCTGAACCCTTTCATTGAAATATTGTCCTTTTATCTGATTACCTATATTATAAAGGATGTTTTCGGCATGGAAAGGACTGTCAGGTACATCATATACTTTTCTTATTTATTGACAATTCTTGGGGTCATTGAGTATTTGATGGGACGGTCTTTCTTTTCTTATCTTGAAACCATAAATGGTCTTTACACCGGAGAATTTGTCAGATCCGGATATTATCGTATCATGGGTCCGTGTAATCATTCTCTTGGATACGGTTTACTGTTGGTTACAATCACTCCAATTAGTTGTATTAATTTTAAAAAAAATGAAATTAGTTTTTCACAAAATTTTATATTGTTGATACTTATAGCGATTAATGTTTTTTTGTGCGGCTCACGCTCTACTTTAAGCGTATTTATCTTGGAGATTTTTTTACTGATTCTTTTTTCTTCAAAGGAACAGAAGAAAAAGCTTATATTGATTGGTATGTCCGGTATTATGGTGTTTGGTGTGTTTCTCTATTTATGCCGCAACACATCAGTGGGACAATATATTTTGCTTCAGATAACTACTATTATTGATGAGATGTTTGATACCGCATGGTCCGTACAATTTGGGGCAAATACAACGGCACTGGAAAGCAGTTCTAATTACAGGGCACAGTTAAAATATATTTTTCAGCTGGACTGGCTGAATCCTATTCTGGGTATTGGGAGGAAAAGGAGTTTTTCGGCCGAGATAAACGGTTCGTACATAAGATCGTTGGATAACTTTTATATTGCTGAATATATAAGATACGCTTATCCAGGTATGATTACATATATTATATTCATATTATATTTCTTGGTAAACATATTTAAAAAATGGCTCCATGTTAATTCAGGAATCTGTAAGGCATTGTTTATTGGAACAGTCTGTTACTTTGTGAATCTTCTGTGGTTGGATTCCCTGCAGACTTTAAAGTATGTTTATGTATTATTTTCGCTATATTGCGTATTGGATGCAGACAATGTAACAAAGCCATATAATGAAAATGCTGAAGCAGCATCGAAATACTTTAGGAAATGAGGCGCATTTTGGAAATGGTTAGTATTATTATCCCTGTATATAATGCTGCGAGATTTATTGATACTTGTATTGAAAGTGTCCTTAAGCAGACTTATGATAAATTTGAACTATTGATAATTGATGATGGCAGTAACGACGAGTCTGGAAAAATTTGTGATAAATATGCCATTAAGGATAGGCGTGTAAAGGTATTTCATAAGATAAATGAAGGTGTCAGCGCCGCCAGAAATTATGGACTTAATATTGCTGAAGGGAAATATGTGCTTTTTGTAGATGCTGACGATACGATAGTACCAGACACATTGGAGGCTAATGTGGCATTGGCAGAACGGACCGGAGCGGACATGGTCATATTTAGTTTTTGTTATTGGCGGCCGGACGAAGAACGGAGATTACCCAATCCCTTATCAATGAATTTTGAAGGATCAAAAGAAGATCTTTTTAATAAATATTTTATTGAACTTATAGATAAAGAAATTCTGAATCCTCCATGGAATAAGCTGTTTCGGAAAGAACTGGCAAAGACCTGCCAAATTCAGTTTTGTGAAGAATATTCAATTTGTGAAGATATGGCATTTTCCGTTGAAATGCTGACTGCCAGTCAAAAGACAGTATTAAATAAAGAAATATACTATAATTATATATTAAAAGCAACAGGAACGTTGGTATTCAAATTTTACGAAAACTATTACGAAGCTTTATCTTATTTTTATCAGAAGGCGGTTGCGTATTGCAGTAAGTTTCAGGACAGTGAACGGCAGCGGAAAAGGGTTGACACATTGTATGTAAACCGAACCATTATGTTCATTAAAAGGATATGCTGTGATTCTGACTGGAGATGGGAACAAAAATTTGAGAAGCTGTCATTTATATGTAAAGACCCGCAATTTATTAAATCTTTACAAAATGCCGAATTAACAGTAAAAAAAAGTATCATAAAAATACTAATTTTAGGCAGACGATACCGGACAATTCATACCTTGTACCGGCTGGGAAAAAGGTTCGGTTAAGTAGTAGAGTCAGTATATGATCAAATTATGTTAAAGACCAAATATAAAAGCACAAAGCTTGCAATCAATTATAATGTAATGGTTGCACAAAAACATAGAATGCTTTATTATAAAAAGCTAAAGAAAGATTATTTGGATAAATGTACAAAAAACTTTATTGGGAGAACTGAAGAAAAGTGTGTGAAGAAATACTAATACTCCAAAGTACGGAGTCTTTGTGTGCGGCGGACGGGAGGTATAAAGATGGAAAAGGGTCAGAAAGAATACGTAAACGGCATCCCCAAGCTTATATGTATGATGATGCCGATAATGTTTACAATAGGGTGAAGCGGCTGCTTCGCAAAAACCAGTTTATATTTGACAAAGTCCAGACTATTGTCAGAAGCAGACGTTATTCCAGATTAAAAAAAGAAATCCCCTTTTATCCATATTACCTTGCCCAGAGAAAGAAGCACTGCCTGCCGGATTTATAAGTAAGGAGTATGATTATGAATGAAGTAAATACCTTTTGGTATAATATGGAAGAGTTGATTCTCCGGCAGATGAATGGTATTTCATTGAAAGTTTATTTATTATCTTCACTTGGCGGCGCCATACTGGTACATATATTATACTTTGTGTATTCACGGGTGAAAGATACTAAAATGCTTTTGCGGAGAGAACTGCTCCTGATAATGCTTATTGTTTATGCTTGTTTTATATATCAGATAACTGTTTATAACAGAGCCGCGGGAAGCAGGGGAGGGGTAAATACTTATTTTCTGATGAGTTATGGATTGTTAAATCTGGTGCTCTTTATACCATGGGGAGCCTTGCTGGCCGCTCTGCAGAGCCGGACGGGGAACGGGAAGAGAATTCTGATGGCCGTATGTTATTGCTTCCTGACCAGCTGTACGATTGAATTTATACAATTAATTACAAAAAGAGGTTATTTTGAATTGACGGATCTCTTTTTCAATACCTTGGGAGGATTAGCAGGCAGTTTACTGACGGGCCTGTTATATGTTCTCATTGGAGTAAACAGGAGAAAGAATGTCTAAAAAGGGAAAAAAGAACATATATTCAAAATTCACAATAAAAGATGTTCTGGTGATCATTATCAGTGTGGCGGCATTTGCGGGTATCATCCTGCTGATCCTTTGGTCTCAGGAAACGGACAAGGAGCAGCAGAATGCATTGGACCAAATCAGTGACAATATAGAGCAGGGGGATTCGGAATATAAAACAGATGAAATCAGCGGTATCCTTGCGATAAATGAGATTAACCAGTCCGGCTGGGTGGAATTTTATAATCAAGGAAGTAAAACGGTGGATTTATCAGGATATACCATTGTTATTAACCAAGGATCCCCATTAACGCTTGAACCGGACTCTATAGTTGCCGTCGGGAGATACCTGGTGGTGGAAACCGGCAATACTCTTGGCGGTGACGGCAGAGATGTAATTACCCTTTATGATAAGGAAGATAATGTAATAATACAAAGATTAATTCCGGTTCTGGAAAAAGATGAAAGCTACGCCAGCGTGGAGGATGGAGGGATTTCTTATCGTTATATGACTTCCTCCAGAGAGGCATCGAATCTACAGGGAGAAATCATCAACAAAGATAAGCTGCAATTTTCTGTTCCCGGCGGATTTTACAGTACCGGTTTTGAACTGGAGTTATCAGTTCCTGAAGGGTGGATCATTTATTATACCACTGACGGGACCACACCCACCACAGAGGATGGAGAAACCTATACGGGACCGATACTCATTGAGAATAAAAGCGGTTCTAATATGCAATATGCAGTGTCTGACGGGATAGTTTATCCCGGTTCCTACAAGCCAGCCGGTTTCAGTATCGGAACGGTAATTCAGGTTATTGCTGTGGATGCCGGCGGAAATGTGATGGATAAAGGAACGCAGTCTTATTTCATTGACCTGAATAATGCAGCGGATTTTCTGAATATGCCTGTTATATCAATTACAACTGCGCCGGAGAATTTTTTTGATTATTTTGATGGTATTTACGTAACCGGTCGTACCCATGAAGATGCAACAGCAAAAGGAGAGAATGCGGCGCAATCTTTTAATTACCTGAATGGTTGGACAAGGCAGGTACATATAGAATTTTTTGAGTCCGGGAAAGCTAAGACTTATGAAGGAGATATGGATGTAAGTATTATCAGGGATATTAGCGTCTCGCTTGCTCAAAAGAGTTTTTTGCTTTCCGGAACCGGTGTGGGGGACTGGAAAGGATCATCATTAACCGATTATTACAGTGAAAGCAATCGGACTATCACGCTGCAGACGTATAAACGGGATAATAACTATAAAATCAGAGAGTATATCGCTTCCGCACTGCTTAAGGACCGTGACGTGGGGACTGCGGATTTTACCCCCTGTATTGTTTTTATAAATGGGGAATATTGGGGCGGATATATGCTTAGGGCGGAATATGATAATAAATATATTGAGAAGAATTATGAAATTGCTGAAGGGAAAGCCGTTATTGCCAGGAATGGTACCGTAAATAACCCCGAATATCAGGCCGTATATAATGAGTTTTATAATTTTATTACAACAATGGATTTGACTGTGGATGAAAATTATCAGTGGGTGGGAGAGCATATGGATGTACAGAGTTATTTAGATTATTTCTGTGCCAATATGTATCTGGCCAACGGAGATTACGGAAATGACAGTATGGTTATGTGGAGAAGCATTGATGATACTAAGGACGGGTATGAGGATGGGAAATGGCGGTGGCTGATGCCAAAGCTTGATTATATCATGAGTAATAATTATGGCAATTTGTCTACCGGCAGTATTGACTCTTATTTGTTGCCGGGAGTGGCCCAAGATCCATTTTTCCGGGCATTAATTGTCAATGATACTTTCTCCGGGAAGCTTCTTGACACGATGAAGGAACTGTGTGAGGCTACTTTTTCAGAGGAAAATACCAATAAAGTAATGGAAGAAGCAAGTTCATTTATGAGAAAGATGGCAATCAGCAGCTATAAACGGTTTGTGGGTTCACCTTCAGATACTTTTTATACCAGTGAGGTAGATAGGATTAAAACATTTTTTGAATATAGAAAAGAATATATCCTGCTCTATACGGAAGAAGCAGCAGAAAGCAGAGGGGCTGATAGTTTGGCGGAAAATATTAATGAGGATAACGGTATAGAAACAGATAATATGGTGGAGGAATTGCAGGAAGAGGCCGGAGCGGAAGAATAATCTGGAAGGAAAGATTAGGTGATGTACTTATTCCATACGTGTATACGCGCTTTTGTAAAAGGTAATTTGGGTGATGATTTATTTATATATACCTTATGTCAACGGTATCCGGATACTAAATTTTATATCTGCGGTGAGAAGCAATACAGAGCATTGTTTTTACCTTTAAAAAATCTTACATATGTAGCGGATGACAGTTTTTTAATTAAGTGGTTTTTTCGTGGACTTAATTGTGTTCCCATATTATTTAATATGATTGGAAAGAAAAAGAGAATAGCTAAGTTATCTTGTTTTAATTTTATTTCTCGGTTCAGCAGATACAATATCCTGATTTCAGGCTCCTTATTTATGGAAATAGGAGACGAGACATTTAAAGAAAACTCGTTTACCAGACAGGAAAAGAGATATTACCGCCGCAGACCTTATGTGCTGGGATGCAATTTTGGTCCGTATCATTCGGAAGCATACCGTCAATTTTATGAAGGTATGTTTAAAAAGGCCAGTCAGGTAAGTTTCCGTGATCAATATTCCTGTGGTTTATTTAGTGGTGATAATATTTACTATGCTCCGGATATCTTATTTGGTCTGGAACAGGAAGCGGTTTTGCTGCCTGTATATAAGGACTATATTTTAATCTCCGTACTAAATCCGGGAAAAGATTCATTAGATAACTTTGACTATAGGAAAAGCGATTATTTTCGCAAATTAGAGGAGTTTATTCAATATGCAATAAATAAAAAAGAAAAAATCGTACTATTGGGTTTTTGCAATTTTCAAAGGGATGATATGTTTATTCATGACCTGGTTCAGAAAATCGGAATAAACAGTGAAACTCATGATATAATAACAGTGTGTTATCCGGACATTACATATAAGGAGGCCTTGGGATATTTCACCAATGCCAAAGCAGTAATCGCCACTAGGTACCATGCCATGATTATCGGTTGGGTTTTTGGCAGGCGGGTATTTCCCATATCGTATAATGAGAAGATGCGGCATGTTATCGAAGAGCTAACACCGGGCATGTTATATGCGGAGACTGATACTGTTAATGCAATAAACAATGACATAATTTATTCCGCACTGTCGGAAGGTACGGTATTATCAGGGGAATTACTTAAAACGGAAGCAGCCGGCCATTTTCATAAGCTGGATCTAGTATTAAAATAGTGTTGCAGTTCAGCCTTTGGTTAAACTGCAGCACTATAAATAAAGGAGTTGAAATGAAACTTATTGCAGATTACTTAGCGGAACTCATAAAAGCTCATTTAGAGAACCGCGTGCCGTCATCAGTACCTGTTGGGGTTACGGTGGAGGAGATTATCCGGATTGCCGGGAAACAGCACATGAATTACCTGCTTCTTGGCAGTCTGATCAAAGCAGACAATATCACTCAGAAAGAAACAGAAAAACTGCGTGCTTTTGTTATTGGCAGTCTTATGCAAACTGTCAGCCAGACGAATGAAATAAAAAAGCTGCAGGAATGTTGTGAGAAAAAGAAGATTATTAACCAGCCAATGAAGGGTGCCAGGTTGAAATCCATCTATCCGCTGCCGCAGATGAGAGAAATGAGTGATATAGATATTCTGATCCGGAAAGAGGATATGGATAAATTTGCAACTGAACTTAAAGAAATGGGATATAGCTTAAAACAATCCATTAAACATCATGATATTTATATAAAACCCCATCATCTGGTGGTGGAAGCCCACCGGGCAATGTATGATAAAACGGTGGA
>Ga0153972_1000470_pt1 | contig 12754 bp, 7 predicted proteins | sample TSGA056MetaG_FD_104732 | JGI IMG/M metagenome (GOLD analysis project Ga0153972, IMG submission 104732) | Attine ant fungus gardens microbial communities from Georgia, USA - TSGA056 MetaG | ecosystem: Host-associated > Fungi > Mycelium > Unclassified | place: USA: Georgia, George L Smith State...
ATTCCCGCTCTATCTATGCTTAGTGTTTCCGGCTTACCGATATCATGTAAAAGCATCGTCAGCCGAAGCAGCTTATCCCCCGGTACTTCCCGCATGGAACGCAAAGTATGTTCTCCCACGTTATAACAATGATGAGGGTGATTTTGCGGCGTTTGCATCATTTTATCAAATTCCGGCAGGATAACAGCCGTAATTCCGGTTTCATAGGCTTGACGGAGATAATCAGGATGATCCGACGTAACCAGCTTTACCAGTTCAGCCTGAATTCTTTCCGCGCTAACCCGTGACAGTTCCGGAGCCAGCCGGGCGGCCGCGGCTTTCGTCCCCGCTTCGATTTCGTAGCCAAGCTGCGCGGAAAAACGGATCGCCCGCATAATTCTCAAAGCGTCTTCACCAAAACGGCGGTCGGCGTTGCCCACACAACGAATCACCTTATTTTCCATGTCATCCAGTCCGCCAAAAATATCCACCAGACCTTCCCGCTCATTATATGCTATCGCATTCATGGTAAAATCCCGCCGCCTTAAGTCCTCCGTCAGGCTTGGTGTAAAGATAACCTGTTCAGGATGTCTGCCATCCTCATATTTTCCGTCAATACGATAGGTTGTTACCTCAAATCCCTGATGATTCCACATCACGGTTACGGTCCCATGTTGAATTCCGGTATCGATAGTATGAGGAAACAGCTCTTTCACCTGAGCCGGCGCAGCGGATGTGGTAATATCCCAGTCGTCCGGTTCTCTTCCCAATATGGCGTCCCGGATGCATCCTCCCACCGCATATGCTTCGAAACCGGCTTCTGTAAGCGTTTTAATTATATATTTAACATCATCCGGTAAATGTATTCTCATCTTATCCTTACCGCTCCTTACTATTCTAAAAATCCGGCGGCCACCGATGCTGTTCCGCAATCGATACCGCCGGATTTTATTCTATTGCTATTCCTATTCCTGGGCAGTTTCTGTTGCTTCAGCAGTATCCTGCGCAGTTTCTGTTACCTGTGTGCTATCTGAAGCCGCTGTGGTTTCGTCCGCTGTCTCTTCAGCGGTTTCGGCCGCCGCATCTGCTTCTTCCTGAGCTCTTATCTGTACATAAGCCAGATTACCTTTGGGATCTCCCAGTTCAAAGGACCGGGAGATTTCTTCCATATACGTATTCATAATTTCTGTCAGCAGCGTATTAATGATCGAAAGCTTCCATTCCGGATCATTCTGCCCCAGGAAATAGAGAACATAATTATTCCCGTCTTCTCCGGTAATAGCGGCAGTATCACCCACATCCCGGTCAGACGAATACAGCCACTCGGCAACAGCAGCTTCCATACCTCCATCCGTTACCGCTTCATAAAGACCGCCGGCAGACACCGAATAAGTATCCTCACTATATTTCTCTACCAGTTCTACAAAGGTATCTTCCGTTGCTTCTTTGCTTTCCCATTCATCCAAGATAGTCCGGGCGTCGGTGGAAGCGGTGATGATAATCCGAACATCCGCTGTAGGTGTTTCATCCAGATAACGTTTTTCAAAAGCTAACACATAATAGCTGTTACTGTACGTATTTTCAATAACCGTAGTGTCTCCGGCTTTTCTGCTCCCATCAAACAACCATTCCTGCAGGAGACTGGTAATGGAAGAATTGGTCTGGTTTTCATATAATTCGCCGTCTGATGCAACATTTGCCTCTGCCGCTTCTGCCTCTTCTTTGGCAAGAGCCATGGCCGCCGCAATCTCAGCTTCCGATGGTTCATAAGCTGTTTCTTCTTCAGCTTCCGTGTCATCGGCCCCGTCCCCTTCATCAGCGGTGGTATCCGCCAGTTCCGTGGGTTCCGTCGGCAGCACCGCACTCACCGTGGTAAGACGGTAATCAACGGAGTCATAAGCGTCCGTATTTTCCTCATAATAACTTAAAATTTCCTCATCGGAAGGTGTTTTATCTTCGGAAACCTGAGTGTAATAAGCGCTGATGTAAATCGCTTCTTCAACATATTTCCGCAGTCTTCCCATGGTGGCATAATTCCCAAACTGCAGCTTGACAAAATCACTCAGAGAAACTCCCTGTTCCGCTGCCGCTTCTTCAATGGATGTCTTGTAATCCGCATATTCATCAGCAGTATCATAGCTATATGCGGCTGCTTTGGCCTCAGCTAACAAAGCCTTGTTATTCAGCAGATTGTCCACTGTCATCTCTTCAAAATAATCTTTCCAGGTCATTGTCTCCGAATACATCTGCGTAGATAAATCACTGGAGGTATCCAGTCCGAAATAAGACAAATAAGAACTGTAGGTATTCATATAATTATTTTTAACCGTATTATAATTATAATCAAATTCCAGCTTAGTTATTTTTTCACTGCCGATGGTGATAAAGGTCTGGTTAAGAGCCACCAGTGTGCGGATAGGAAAGGAAGCAATAAAACAAATAACCGCCGCCGCAATTATAATTCCAATAATCTGGGTCAGCTTTTTCTGACGCTTGTCCTTTTCCTCCTCCTCTTTCCTTTTCTGAGTCCGGCGGTCATATCGTGTGACGACTTTATCTTGCTCCGGTTTGTCCGTCTTTTTTTCCGTATCAGACATGGTGAAATGTCTCCTTCCCTTATGGTTGCAAATAGTAACTTGCTATATTTTACTGTATTTCGGGGAAAATGTGTAGTCTTTTCACATATTTTTCAATTTTTCCACGATATTTTTAATACAGCCGTCTTCAAATGGACTGTCCAGATCCACTTCCTTCAGCATATTGGTATAAAAGTCACTGGCTGAGAGCTTGCAAAGCTTCAGGTAGCTGTTCCAGGCTGCCTGGAAATCCTCATCCATTTTAACTTTATACTGTATGGCACAGATTTGGGCCAGGCAGTAATCAATATAATACAAGGGATAATCATAAATATGAAGCTGCCGCTGCCAATATCCGCCTTCGGCCAGAAAACTATTGTCACCATAGTCCAGATGCGGCTTATATTCTTTCTCCAGCTTGCTCCAGGCGGCTTTCCGCATAGCCGGGGTCATTTCCGGATTCTCATAGACAATATGCTGGAATTCATCCACCATACAGCCATAGGGAATAAATGCCGCGGAATCCTCCAGCTGCATATTTCGGTAATCCTGAGCGCGATCCCCAAAAAAGAGTTCCATCCATTTCCCGGTAAAGAATTCCATCGACATGGAATGAATCTCCGCGGTTTCCATGGTGATGTCGGCATGCTCCCGAATCTCGTCCTTTCCGGAAAGGTAGCCCTGGAACGCATGGCCGCATTCGTGAGTAATCACATCAACATCTCCGCTGGTTCCGTTAAAATTGGCAAAGATAAACGGAGAGCGGTAATCCGGAAGATATGTCATGTAACCGCCGGCCTTTTTATTCTTACGGCCCAGCACATCAAAAAGCTCACCGGCCATCATAAAATCAAAGAATTCTTGGGTCTCTTCCGACAGCTCCCGGTACATTTTCTGTCCCGCCGCCATTATTTTATCGGGTGTTCCGATAGGCGCCGGATTTCCTTCAGAGAAATATACCTCTTCATCGAAGTAACTTAATTTATCCAATCCCAGCCTTTCCCTGCGGCGATCATGAAGTCCTTCCGCAAAAGGGACAAAGTATTCTTTGATTTGACGGCGGAAATTCTCCACCTGGGCTTTCCCGTAGCTGTTGCGGTTCATCCGGTAATAACCAAGCTCCAGATAATTCTCGTAGCCAAGCTCTTTTGCCTGTTTAGTCCGGTTTTTTACCAGCTTATCATAAATGTCATCAAGCGCGGCCGCGTTTTCCCGGAAAAACGCACTATACTTTTCCCAGGCTTCCTTGCGCACTTTTCTGTCCTTATTGATTATATAAGGGCGCATCAGGGAAAGATTCAGTTCTTTACCATCATATTCAATCTTGGCGCCGGCAATCAGCTTATCATATTCCATTGTCAGGGTGTTTTCTTCCTGCATCAGCCCTATCAGCTTTTCGTCAAAGGATTTCATCGCCAGTTCGATATTTTTAAAGGCTACCGGTCCGATTTTCTCCTCAAGATAATCGCGGTATGGAGAATGATACAGCTTTTTCTGGTAAGCCACCATATAATTATTTAGATTAGGCCGCTGTTCGTCATAATATTTTTGTTCCTGCTCATAAAATTCATTGGTGGTGTCAATATCAAAACGGATTTGCGAAATAGTCATCAAAGTACCGATTCTATCGGTAATTTCATAATACTTTTGGTGTACTTTGAACTGTTCTTCACCGCTTGCGGCGGCATCAAGCTCCTCCATAAGCTGCCCAAACTGCCGCTCAACTGCATTAAAATCCACTCGCTCATAAGGCATGTCCTTAAATTTCATATAAATTCCTCCTGCCAATTTTTATTAGTTATAATCTATTTCTTCCAATATACTAAGTTATATAGTATCGCCTTTTTTTATAAAAGTAAATAATAATAAGTAAATAATAATTCGGAAACTATTTGGAAAGAAAAGGACCGCCGGCATATTCCGTCAGTCCTTTTCTTTTGCAGTAAATCGGTTATGCTATTTCAACTCTATAAAGGTAGTATCATACGGTGCTATTGTTACCGTTTTCTCGCCCCATCCGGTGGGTATGGACGCGGTCTGTTCCAAATCACTGTTATTGATTACCACCAGCTTTCTGCTTGCGGGATAATAAGCACATTCCGTATATAAATTATCGGTCATATACTCGCCGCTTATCCCTTCCTTACCGGCACAGCGGATGAGCTGATACAGCATTCTGGTATTGATTATATTAACCTGATAGGATGCCAGATAAATACCCTTGCCCCGGCCGAACTCATTAACGCATACTAACGGCTTTCCGCCTTCCGCCAGCAATACCCGTGCCCCGCCGTCCGTCAGATAACGGTTCTCTTTGGCCTGAAGCGTCACGCCTTCAGGAAGAATACCATCCCGGTCCGCTGCTTCAAATGCCCATCTGCCATGGCATACTCTGGCGCCGGTGTCTTCATCAACCCCAAGCACATGTGCCATCCTGAAATAAGTATCATACCCCGCCACTGCGGAAGGTTCATTGACGCCGATAAACGTACCGCCCTCATATACCCACTTGGTCAGCGCCGTCACAAGCGGCTCATCTTTCCAGGCATCTCCGCCGCTCCAGGCACTGCCTGCGGATCCGGCATTGATTACCACATCCGCATCATTCAGCGCGCCATTTTTTACATCTTCAAAGGAGATAAAGCTTACCTCCACCGGCAGTCCGGAGATGGCTTCATTCACATGGATTAAATCATGCATATCCGTTTCATGAAAATGACCTGACAGCGTCCAGGAACGTAATTTGCCCCAGCTGTGCAATACCGCAATCTTGGTTTTGATCGTATAAGGCTTCCCTTCATCATGGAAAGAGCGGATCAGCCGGAATTCATCCGCCACCTTCTCAATATAATCACAAAAATCCGGATAGTCCTCTACTAAATGCAGATAACCGCCCAGCCCAATCCGATCAATTTTGGCCCGAAGCAGGGCACGTCTGACGCTGTTCCAGTACTTTTTGGCTTCTAAGACCGGATCACCGCCCTCCGCAAAAGTAGGAGCGCCGCCAAGGCCTACCGGGAACAAATATGGATGCAGCCGCAGCTCATGCACCGGCACATCCACACCGGCACAAAGCCTGGCTTCATAGCCTGAAAAAACACATTTAATCAGTCCGTCAAAGCCAAATTCCTGAAATCTTCCGTTATATGGCTCTATTCCCACCCAACTGTCATCATAAAATACATAAGCCTTTTTATTATATTCGTGCACAATATTGATCAGCTTTTTGCCAAAGCGGATGACAAAGTCGTTAATAAACTCCATCCAGTGTGCTTTATGGGCGCTGCCGGGCATATGAGTCGCATTCAACGCTCCTTTATTAATGAAGTCTTCCGCACACATGCGGTATCCATATGTTTTTTCAAACTCATCCAGGGCCAGAGCGCTGACCGTATAATCATAAGAACCCCAATCCGAAAACAGATTCCGGTTCCTTTCATCGCTGCCCCATATCCATACAAAATTATAAAACATGGATGTAAAACGAACCACTGTAGTATCCGGATGGGTCTCGCACCAATTTTTCATCCAATAAAGCAGATATTCCTGAACTTCGGGATATCTGGGATCAATCTGCATCAAATGCTCCTTATCCCAATTATTGGTGGTATGGTTATACATGGATATTTCTTCCCAAATCCGATATGCCAGAAAGCTGACCGTATATTTATGAAAAGGTATTATCCCCTTTAATCCGACGCTTCCGGAGTCTTTGTCATAGCTCCATTTTGCGCCGTCAACCAAAGTATTGGTGGTTCTGTCATACACTTCCCAGTACTTTATGGCCGCTTCACTGTCGTTTATCTCAAATTGTTCCCTGAAAAAACTCTCCGTCAGCCGGATATCGGCTTCATCGGTGCATGCCAAAATCGGCGGGGTACATAAAAAGGTCTGCTGCAGCTTATCGGCATTTTTCCCCGCCCATTCATTATGATCACGGATAATGCAGATTGTGGAATAAATACCGTAACCGGCATGGATAATTTCATCGGATAAAACGGTGCCGTCACTGTCCCGGATTACATCCGCCCCCCATTTTTCTGCCATTTTCAGGGTTAGCCGTTCGTAACCCGATTCACCCGGCAGTGTAAAACCGCCTTTATTTTTACCCATACATTTTCCTCCCTATGAAATTGTCGGATTTTCCCGCCGCCTGATTTATATTCCCATGGCCCGACATAAGGACACCGCCTGGCCTCTGGTTATTTTTTTTGTCAAATCCACCCCTCCATCGGCCGGCAACAGCCCAATACGACAAGCCGCCCTCACATAGGGCCGGGTAAAATCATGACAGGCTTTATCATATACACACGGCTCCTCCTTGGGTAAATGCTTTCTGCTCTTATAACCATTCATGGCAAATACCAGGAATTCTTCCATCGTTATGTCCTGTTCCGGATATAAACGGCCGTTCTGTGTCAGCTCTTCCTGGATAATTCCGTTCTGATACGCGCACTCCACCGTTCCCGCATACCATTCATGCCCGATGACATCCACATACATATCATTGTACACATTCGTCGGGAAGAACCGGGCCGCCTTTATAATCATATCCAGCGCCGTAGCCCGGTCCGCCGGCGCGTCCAGCTTCTCCACTTCTGCAAATAATTCCGCGCCCTGGAAGGGATTGGTCATCTCTTCATATATTTTTGGCTTCACCGGCAAGACGATATTCTCCGGCGGCAGCCATTCCCCGTATCCTTCGGTTACACACTTGGCCAGAAAACTATAATCCGCCTCCATCCGCCCGCCGCATACCCGTACCATTTCCCGGGCGACAAACCGTGCCATCCGATAGGCTCCATAGTCGTTATTATGGGTAAAGTCCTGAGGATAAAAATAGCCCTTCACGCTCTCCAGTCCCTGCTTCCTGATAAAGTCCATACTGACTTTATGTAAATCCAGTACCGGCGTGTCCGTCAGTTCACCAATCTCCAGACAAGCCTGGGCATATTCCGCCAGCAAATCATTATAAGTCCCGTCATTGCCTTTCCAACTGTTTCTGGCCACCGGCGTCACCAGCACCGGATGCGCCCCCTTCTCCCGGCACTCCCGGATATAGCGGAACAAGTTGTTAAAGTATCCCTCTCTGGCTTTTAACTCCTCCAGCTTCTGGTCATTATGTCCAAACTGAAAGAAAAAGAAATCTCTGGGTTTACTGTACTGGTCGATGACCGCATAGTGTCCTTCCTTTCGGAAGCTTTCCGTTGTCAGACCCGAATGGGAGTGATTGGACACCGCAATATCCTCCGTCAGAAATGCCGTCAGCATTTGACCCCAACCGCTGTAGCTGGTTCCCGGCGCATAGGGATAATCGGCACTCTGGTCGGTTAATGTGGAGTCCCCGGCAATATATATGGTGGGACATAAGGTCTCGGTGACGGTTACGGCGCTAAGCCTTGGTTTATCCGCCACCACCGTAAGATCCAGCGTCTTATCCGTATATATGCGGTTTTTACCCCTGGGCACGATATCACAAACATTGACGATGGCGGTATGACGGAAATCTTCTCCCGCGGCCAGACTGCCCCGGTAAGCCAGCCGCCGGCGGCCGGTGAAGATCAGCAATTCCTTCATTTCCTCCCCGGCTTTAATGGTCACCGTGACCCGGTAATTCCCCTGACGGGGAACATGCACCTTAAATGATAAGGGAATCCGACGGTGCTCACCCAACATTTCTTCCCCTGTGATTTTCTTAAGCCGGTTAATCATCGCATCCGAATCCAGACAGCATCCGTCCTCATCGCTTTCGATACGGGACAGGTCTTCATCCTGATACCAGTATACCGTGTCAAAGCCGGCATTTAATTCGGATATCCTCAGAAGTTCCTGTTCCCGTCTATTTTGTTCTGTTACAAAACCATAGCCTTTGTCCGACCGGTAGAGATCCTCCGCCGTCACCCCAATGATGTTGGCAGTATCGGAATCTGCCCCGAACAGGAAATTTCTGCGAAACATTGTTATAATGCACCATCCTTTGTGATTTTATCAGACTCCAGCAAGGCGGAAAAGAACGCCAATGCCAATCCCTGTCCCCAGCCCTGAATCCAGTCTCTGGAGATTTCCCGATATGCTTCCTTATTATTCATCACTGCCGTGCCGCCCGAAACATTCATTACTTTGCCGTCGGCACTTACATTTTCAAGCAGCCCTTTAATTGATTTATTAATATATTTAGAATGAAGAGGATTGCCTCGCTCCAACATCGCTGCGGCAATTCCTGCCGAAGCGGATACTTCTTCATAGGAATCCGGATCGTCCAGGACGGTTCTCCATAAACCATTTTCCGTCTGTACGGCCTTTAATGCGGCAAGCTGTTCATTCAAAGAACCGGCAACATCTATAAACCTGGGATATATGTAACACTTCTTAAGTTTTTTGCTTATCTGTGACATGGTATATGCAGCCCAGGCATTGGCACGGCCCCAGTAAACGCCGGACATATGATCTTTGGTAATATTATTGTAGCCATGATAGTAAAAACCGGTTTCAAGATTCTGAAGATATTTGATATGCCAGTACCACTGGTTAATGGCATCATTAATCATCTCTTCATCCTCCAGAATGATTCCCACCCGCAGCAGTACAAACGCCGCCATAAACAGCGTATCCGCCCAAGCCTGCTCAGGGAAGGTGTTTTCCGGAGAAACGGTATGCTGCAATACTTTGTCCCCAAAACGCAGGGCATCCTTTTGGATATAATTTACCTTACTCATTACCAGATCCCAGTATTTCTGTTCCCCGGTGGCCTCATAGAGCGTAATCAGACAATGCCCCATGGCACAGGCGTTTACTGTCCAGGCATCAGGTACTCCCAGATTGATCAGTTCATCCACCCGCTCCCTGAGAAGATTCAGATACTCTTCCTTTTTGGTATTCTCATAAGCTGCACTGACGCCATAATAGGCCACGCCGCAGGGCCAGTCCCAGGTCAAATCCATATTCATGGTTTTATGTACGATCCGGTCAATCACATCCTCAATTTGTTTTTTGTCATAATCCAATTTTAACATCTACGCCGCCTCCTGTTTATTTTAATTATAGCTTTTCCTGAAGAATAAAAAAATTTATTTTTCAGGAAAAGCCATAATCTTCAGAAAAGCCCCCGCCTTTACGCCGGGGGCCCTATTTTAGTCGGAACAAGTATACTGCAAATAATTATTTATGGATATTTTCCGGAAGCTTAGTAGACTGGCCGGATTCATATGCCGCCAGCTTTTCATCAATTACTTCCTGGAGTCCTTTATCCAGATACTTCTGAACGCTCTCTTCATACAATGCATCAAACGCTTCCGGCGCACACCTTACCAGATTGTCGCGCAGTTCAATATAAGTGGACATTAAAGTGGCGGAATTATCGGCTTCTGCTTGAATTGATACCGCAAAAATCGGATCCGGAATTCCCCAGCCCTCAGCAGCCAGTGCTACTTGATCATAATAGATATCAATGATATCCTGGGTGAAGTCCTGAGGTAATCCCTTCGGAGAAATAGCTGCGATAATCTGTTCAATGGTACCGGCATTTCTGGACTCAACTGCTACACACCAGTAATCCTTGCTGTTATTGTAACCCTGCTTATAGTCACCTGAATAATCGCCTACAGATACCGGAAGACCGGTTTCAGCGTCTACAGTATAGTTCTCACCTTCAATACCCCACTGCATGGTAAACAGAACATCTTCCTGGAGCATCCATTCCATATACATCCAGGCTGCTAAGATTTCATCCTCTGTTGCCTGGGAAGAGAATCCAATAATCATTCCAAAGGGGTTATTAACACGGAATCCCGGTGTTGTTCCGCCTTCTTCATCCAAAACAGCAACCGGAGCTATTGCCAGTTCCGCATCCGGATTATTAGCATAGAAGGCATTGAGCAGTTCCGAATCAGCGGTAATGTAATCGGTATACTCATAGGTCTCACCGCTAATAAATGCCGCTCTATTGGTTTCCAAATCGGTAATATAATATTCAGGATTTAAAATACCAAGATCATATTTCTCATTTTCTCTTTTTAAATATGCATAATCAGCATCTGTTCCAAGAGCATAGGTAGTTACGGAAGAATACATCGCCCATTCGGCTTCATCCAACGGGAATGTTCTGAAAGAATAGTTTTGGTCGGCGCCCTGTCCCACCAGCATGGAGCCGCCTGCGGGGTTTGTTGAAAGACCGGCCTCCTGAATCTTAGTCATCGCATCCAGATATTCGGAGTGAAGTACCGGAACATAATCATAACCTACTTCTCTTAGCCAGTCCATACGGACAAACTTAAAGTTGGTATAATTGGCATTCCAATATGGTCTTTCAGCCAGTGCAAAGTATGTTTCACCACCTAAAACACTGTACTGCAGCTGATCATTTTCAACCATTTTGTTATAGTAGGTAGGCGCAACCTTAGCAAATTCCTCCGTGTCATAGGTTATCAGATATCCGTCGGAAGCCCATTGTGCCAGTTTGGGATAATCATACTCCATCAAGATAGTCGGGAGATCATCACCGGCGGCCAGCAGGGAGTAAGAGGTCATAACATCATTACGGATAATCGGCTCAAATTCTACTTTAATGTTATACGTGTCACCAAAATTTTCCTGAATCCACTTGGTCCAATAATTGTCGTTTAAATCGGGAACTCCTTCAACCGGCCGGTCATAAACCGGTACGGTTAACGTAACCTGATCGGTAAATGCTTCCCAGCTTTCCATACCAACTGCGGTATTTTCTTCCGACGCTTCCGTTGTATCCTCTGCAGTAGTTTCCACTACTGAAGATTCGGCCGAGGTTTCAACAGAACTTGTGCCTGTGGCATTTCCAGTACCGCAGGCGGCTAAAGATCCCATTGCCATTACACCTGCAAGTGACAGTGTAAGAACCTTCTGAAGAACTTTCTTCTTCATAAACTAATCCTCCTTAAATTAATAAATAATCGTTACAATATAGTTTAAATATAGTTTATTAACACCGGTTTCCCGGAAAACTAACATAAATAAATTAACCCTTCACCGCCCCGATCATAACTCCCTTAACAAAGTATTTCTGGAGAAAAGGGTAAACGCAGATTATGGGGATGGTAACAAACATAATGGCCGCCCCCTGCAGCACTTCCGGCGTACTGGTTACCTGAGCCGCCTCCGATAAGCTGGTTGATTGAGACTCCGCAGCCGAAGAAACCATCTGGTAAAGCTTATACTGAATCATTTTCAATTTCTCACTTTTTATGTAATACATATTATCTGCGTAAGCATTCCAGCGTCCCACCGCATAGAATAAAGACAAGGTTGCCAAAATGGGTTTGGAAAGCGGCAGCACAATTTTAAATAATATCTGAAAATTAGTGGCCCCATCCAGAAATGCTGATTCTTCCAAGCTGTCCGGTATGCTGGACTGATAAAATGTTTTCATAATCAGCATATTATATGGGGAGTAAATCAAAGGAAGTATCAATACCCACATGGTATCATAAATGCCCAGACTGCGGTACAGGAGATAACTGGGAATCAGTCCCGCGCCAAAATACATGGGGAACATCAGCCAAAAGGTAAAGAAGCCTCTGCCCTTCAGTCTTTTCTTTGATAAAGGATATGCCGCGCAAGTACATACCAGCATTCCCAATGCCGTAAATATAAGTGTCACCATCACACTGTAACCCATGGAGTATACCATTCCGCCATCCTTAAAAATGGATACATAGGCATCAAAGTTAATCCCTTTAGGCCATAGGAAAACTTGCTTGGCAAGTACGGCGGAATTACTGGAAATTGATTTGACCGCCAGATGTATAAAAGGCAGAACACAGGTAGCGCACAAAATGATCAGGATAAGCATCATAATGGCATCACTGAGCCGGAACTTGTTAATCGCACGGTTTCCGTCAGAAGCCACTTCGGCCCCGCGGACTACTTCTTCTTTCTTTGCCATCTTCCTCTCCTCCTATATCAGCCCTTCTTCACCCAGCATCTTAGCCACCCTATCGGCAATCACTACCAGGATCAAGCCTACCAGGGACTGGAACAGGCCCACTGCCGTTGACATACTGAATTTGCCGCTGGCAAGACCCTTTTCATAAATATAGACAGCTAACTGATATTGGAAATCCTTAACCTGCGAATTGCCAAATACGGACAGACGCTCAAAGTTGCTTCCCATAACCCGGCCAAGGTTCATAATTAACAAAGTCACAATCGTTCCCTTGATGCCGGGA
>Ga0153972_1000472_pt1 | contig 12672 bp, 10 predicted proteins | sample TSGA056MetaG_FD_104732 | JGI IMG/M metagenome (GOLD analysis project Ga0153972, IMG submission 104732) | Attine ant fungus gardens microbial communities from Georgia, USA - TSGA056 MetaG | ecosystem: Host-associated > Fungi > Mycelium > Unclassified | place: USA: Georgia, George L Smith State...
ATTTGGTGCTGTTTAATCCACGGGATAATCATACCTGCGAACAGATTGATGGGAAAACGCTGGATTATCGCTGTATCAACATTCAGCCGGACACAATGAGTAAGGCTGTTTTTGAAATAATAGGAAAAGAGTATTTGCCTTATTTCACATCTCAAGTAATTTTCCATAGCGAATTGGTGGCTGTACTTCGAGAATTACATCAGATGATGATGGAGGAGGAAAAGGATTTTAGAAAAGAGGAAATCTTCTTTTTCCTTTTGGAACAGTTAATTCAGGAATATACAGAGCGGGCAGTACCCGCAGAAAAAGCGAGGCAGAGTGCAGAAGCAAAGTCAATCTGTGAATTTTTAGAAATGTACTACATGGAAAACATTACACTCGATGACCTTTGCAAACTGACTGGGTTGAGCAAATACTATCTGCTCCGCTCTTTCACCAAACAAAAGGGTATTTCGCCTTACAGCTACTTGGAAACGATACGGATTGACAAGGCAAAGAAGTTGCTGGAACAGGGCATTTTACCGATTGATGCGGCATTACAAACAGGGTTTACCGACCAAAGCCATTTTTCTAACTTTTTCAAAAAGCTGATAGGGCTGACACCGAAGCAGTATATGAATATTTTCAAGGAAACGCAAAGCTGATTTTGCACATAGAGAGGATTTTTATGGACAGGAAAAAAGAAATTGTGGGACATTTGCTTGCGTCTGTGACGATTTTTATTTGGGGTACAACTTTCATATCGACCAAAATACTCTTAAACACATTTTCCCCTATTGAAATACTGTTTTTAAGATTTACGATAGGTTTTGTTATATTGCTTATAATTTATCCTCATAGGCTCAAAGTTAGGGAAAGAAAGCAGGAGTTCTATTTTGCCGGGGCTGGTTTGTGCGGCGTAACGCTATATTTTTTACTTGAAAATATTGCACTGACATATACTTTTGCCTCCAATGTAGGGGTCATTGTATCCGTTGCACCATTTTTTACCGCCATTCTTGCGCATCGGTTTTTGGACGGAGAGAAATTGAGAACGCGTTTTTTTGTAGGGTTTGTCGTTGCAGTGATTGGAATTATTATCATTAGTTTTAACGGAAGCAGCCGCCTGCAACTAAACCCGTTGGGAGATATGTTGGCTGTTTTAGCCTCTGTGGTATGGGCAGCCTATGCTGTTTTGTCAAAGAAAATCAGCGGGTTTCATTACAACACCATTCAGGTAACACGAAGAATTTTCTTTTATGGGTTGCTGTTTATGTTTCCCGCATTACTGATATTTGGGTTTAAGCCAAGCTTAACTCAAATAGTACAGCCAGTTAACCTGTTTAACATCCTGTTTTTGGGCTTGGGTGCATCAGCGCTTTGCTTTGCAGCGTGGAACTCCGCAGTTAAAATATTGGGGGCTGTTAGAACAAGTGCTTATATTTATGCGGTTCCCGTAATCACTGTTGGCACTTCCGTTATGGTGCTTCGTGAAAGCATTACAGGGATTGCTGCGATTGGAATTGTACTTACGTTGGCAGGATTATTGGTTTCACAGAGCAAAAGTTTTCAAAAGAAAAGGAGACTTGAAACATGAATGATAACAACATAAAAAGTGTTATGGTTATAGATTCAGAATTGCCTATCGGCATTATAGCGAACACCGCAGCCATCTTGGGCGTGTCGTTGGGAAAGTTTGTCCCGGAGCAAGTCGGCGCAGATGTAATGGACGCTTCCGGCCAGACTCACTTGGGTATCGATTCCATTCCCGTTACCATGCTGCGTGGAGACAAAGCCGTTCTGAAAGATTTGCGAAGTCGCCTTTACGACCCGAAATTCAGAGATTTGGTTGTGGTTGATTTTTCCGATGTTGCTCAGAGCTGTAATGTATACAGCGAATACGTTTCGAAAGCGGCAGCCACGGCAGAACAAGATCAAAATTATTTTGGAATTGCGATTTATGGGAACAAGAAAAAGGGAAACAAACTAACAGGGTTTATGGTGCCCTGTAACGAAGATTGCGGACAGTTCGAATGGCTGGTAAAATAAAGCCAAAGGAGCGTGATCAAGGTGAAAGAGAAGAAGAATCGGTATGACGCGGATTTAAAGAAGGAAATCGCGCAGGTGTACCTTGAGGGACACCGGACAGCACCGAGCCTCGCATCGGAGCTTGGAGTGCATGTGAATACCATCTGCAAATGGGCGGAGCAATACCGGGAAGACCCGGAGAACGCCTTCCCCGGCAGCGGACATATGAAGCCCGACGAGGAAGCGCTGGCCAGGGCAAAGCGCCGTGTGCGCGAGCTTGAGGAAGAGGTTGAGATACTAAAAAAAGCGGCGGCATCCTTCGCAAAAAACAGCAGGGAAGATATAGATTCGCCTACGAACACCGATTCAAATACGCTGCTGTGAAGTTATGCCGAATATTGAAAGTGTCTAGAAGCGGTTACTACAAATGGGTTCAATCCGGATGTCCGATGCCGTGCGATAGGCATCCAGCGCGCGGCGGCACAGGGATTGGACTGGACGGCCTAATGCCCGCTTTTTTTTGGTGTACATCTATTACATCTTAACAGATTATTTGTCGAAAAAAGAAATATTTATTGTAATTATTACCGTATTCATGTATAATGACAAACAGGCATTAAATTGAGAAGCAAGGAGTGGTTTTATTTCCATGAGCTATGTAACAAGCGACATTCGCAATGTCTGTTTTCTGGGACATGGAGGCGTCGGGAAGACCAGTCTGGTTGAATCCATTCTCCATACCACAGGGCAAATCCAGCGGCAGGGAAAGGTGACCGAGGGAAACACGGTTTCTGACTATGACCCGGAGGAGGTCAAGCGGCAGATTTCCATTTCCGCTTCCACCACGTATACGGAATATAAGGGCAAAAAAATTAACATGATCGACACGCCGGGGTATTTTGACTTTTCCGGCGAGGTGTTGCAGGCCCTTCGCGTGGCAGACGCCGGCATCATCGTATGCGGTGCGAAGGACGGGCTGGCCGTGGGTGGCGAAAAGGCATGGAAATACCTGGATGAGCGGAAGCTGCCCCGTGCCTTTTATGTTTCAAAAATAGATGAAGAGAACGGTGATTTTTACCATGTGTTTGCCGCGCTTCGTGAAAAATACGGCACCTCCGTGTGCCCAATGATCGCGCCGATCATGGATGATGGCGGTCGTGTGGCCGGGATTGTGGATCTGGTGCTTCGCAAGGCCTACCTGAAGGATGACAAGGGCAAGGTGGCCGAAGGGCCGATTCCGGAAAGCATGAAGGACACCCTGGAGGAGCTGTACACCGCCGTGAATGAAAGCGTGGCGGAGACCAGCGAGGCGTTTATGGAAAAATACTTCGCCGGGGAAGAATTTACGCTGGAGGAGAAGCAGGAGGGGCTCCGGGTCGGGCTCCGGGATCTGACCTTGTTTCCGGTGTTTAGCGGCAGCAGTGCAAGCGGACTTGGTATTTATTCCCTCTTAAACGGAATTTCCCATATTTTGCCGGCGCCCGACGAATGCCGTCTTGAGTTGGGGGATATGGACGGCAAGGAGGTCGAAATTTTGGCCGATGAAGCCGCGCCTACCTGCGCGCTGGTATACAAGACCGTTTCCGACCAGTATGGAAAATTCTCGTTTTTCAAGGTGCTGTCCGGAAAGGTTACGCCGGATATGTCCCTTGTGAATGCCCGAACCGGTGCCTCTGAGAAAATGGGCCATATCTATTGGATGCAGGGGAAAAAGAGCGTGGAGGTTCAGGAGATTGGCTGCGGCGATATCGGCGCGGTCAGTAAGCTGGTCGGCACTCGGACGGGTGACAGCCTCTGTGATCCGAAGCGGGTCGTCGCGGCGGCGGGGATTGCATTTCCCGTACCCTGCTATTCCATGGCCATTGCGCCCAAGGTCAAGGGCCAGGAGGACAAGATCGCGGCGGGTCTTTCCAGGCTGAATGAAGAGGACCTCACCTTTCATGTTACCAACAATTCGGAAACACACCAAATGGTCATTTCCGGGGCAGGGGATATCCATATCGACGTGCTTTGCTCCAAGCTGAAAAATAAGTTTGGTGTTGAAGTGGAGCTGGCTCCGGCAAAAGTGCCGTATCGGGAGAAGATACGCAAAAAAGTCAAGGTGCAGGGGCGGCATAAAAAGCAGTCCGGCGGGCACGGACAGTATGGGGACGTTTGGATCGAATTCGAACCCGGCGATCAGGAAACGCTGATCTTTGAAGAGAAAATTTTTGGCGGAAGCGTACCGAAAAACTTCCATCCCGCTGTTGAAAAGGGCTTACGGGACTGCATGCATTCGGGCGTGCTGGCGGGGTATCCCGTGGTATTCCTAAAGGCGACGCTGGTGGACGGATCCTATCACGATGTGGATTCCTCGGAAATGGCCTTCAAAATGGCGGCGTCTCTTGCGTACAAGGCCGGGCTTCCACAGGCAAGCCCGGTGCTTCTGGAGCCGATCGGCACACTCCTGGTTACAATTCCGGACAGCTTTATGGGCGATGTTATCGGGGATTTGAATAAGCGAAGAGGCCGCGTGATGGGCATGAACCCCACCACGGACGGCAGTCAGGTCGTGGAGGCGGAGGCGCCCATGGCCGAAATGAGCAGCTATGCCATCGACCTGCGCTCCATGACCCAGGGCCGGGGCTCGTTTACCTTTGAATTCGCCCGTTACGAGGAAGCACCGGCGAATATTCAGGCCAAAATCATTGAGGAAGCAAAAAAGAGCGAATAAACCACACAATTGACCTGTCCGAGCACCAGCCGTGGATGACCGGCTCTCGGACAGGTTTAATTCATGGTAGAAAGCCGACAACTTCCCACCGTATTATAGCATTTAGGGAGGAGCAACAATGCCAAGGATATCGAACATTGAGATTTTTGAAAAGAACGAGCAGGCCACGGTATCCATACGAACAAGAACAAAGGTGGAGAAGCTGCCGGCGCTGATCGGCGAGAGCTATGACAAGCTGGCCGCTTATCTGAAGGAGGCGGGCCAATTATTGGCGGATGTGCCGTTTGTGGCGTATCACAACATGGACATGCAGGATCTGGATGTGGAAATGGGTTTTCCACTGGCGAAGCCTATTTCGGGAAAGGGAGATATAACCCCCGGCTCCATTCCGGCGGGGAAATATGTATATTGCATGTATCTTGGGCCCTATAGTGAAATGGGTCCCACATACGAGGAGATGGGCAAGTGGATCGCGGACAAGGGGCTGCAGGCGACCGGCGCTTCTTATGAATATTATTATAACGATGACACTTTTCCGGAAAGTGAAGCGCTGACGATGGTTATGATGGCGGTATCATAAGGGTAGGGCAGGCGGATATCATGCAAATTCATACTTGAAGTGTTTTATGGCAGGTATATAATTCAACTGTACATCATTCTATCCGGATAGAATTTCTGTTAGGGCTATAAAGTCGGCGGGGCGCGTTTTTCGCGCTCCGCCGACTTTGTTTGATGGGGCTGCTTGAATTTTCGTTCGAGGGACTTTCCGGGGGCCGGAGGCCTAGGCCGTCGCTACAAGGACACGGATCCGTCCGCCTGTGCTTTCGGCGGCGTCGTAGTACGCGGCCAGGCTGCCGTTGTAGGCCTTGGCTTGGGACTGGGAAAGGAGCGTATAGGCGCCGGCGCTATATTTATAGATCAGCACCTTGTCCGCCAGCTTATAACTGCTGCCGCCTACGGTGATGTACCCATAGTCCGTCAGAGAGACGTTATTCAGTCGGCTCAGGCTTTCGTATTTTTGAAAAACGCCGTTTTCAAAAATCAACCGCGCGGGGCCCGTTTTTACTTCAAATTGCTTGCTGGCAGTGGACGCGGTGCCCTTGGCGCCGCCGATATCGTATGCAAACGTGGTGGAATCGCCTTCGTCCGATGTGATGTCATCTACGGAAGTCACCACCCCGTAGCTGTAGGTGTCGCCCGTGACCTCCTTCAGAATGATTTCCGAAATGTCGCCGTTTCCATTTGTTGAATAGTACAGCACATCTCTCCGCGCCAGGGCGAGTCCGTCCAGCCGCGGCAGGAAGATCGTGGCCATATTTCCATAATCGTCCACGTCCACAATGCTAAGCGAGTCGGAAACGGAATAACTTCCGATGGTTCGGGCGGCGGCGTCAACCGTGCCGGATAAGGAGGCGCCGTTGCCGGACGTTTGCGACACATTCGCCGTTCCGTCCTTGAAGGTGAGCTTGCAAAGCGCACCGACAAAATAGGAGGCGTCGTTGCTGGTCAGGTATTGCAGCTCTCGTCCGTCCGGCATGGCCAAATTAATATAATAGGAGGAATAGGCGGAGTCGTCCGTATCCGTGACCAGCGTCGTGCCCGCCGAAAGCGCGTAACCGGTGACGGTGGCGCTTCCGCTGACGGTCAGCACATCCGCCACTTCCCCCTCTTCACCCAGAAGCAGCGTGATGGTGTCGCCCAGCCGGATGCCGCCGGAGGCGCCGAAGGCATCCTTGGCCGTGTTGCCCTCCAAAGTATACGTCATGCCTGAAACCACAATGCTGGTGGGGGAGACCCGGGAGGGCAGGACGTTTTGCAAAATGCCCGTGGTTTTCCGGTCATAGGCCCAGACTGTGTTATCGGTGATGGAGTAGTACACGATATCGTTGACGGCGATGCCGGACAGGGAGGACAGATCGTCGTTTTTATAGACGATCGCGCTGCTGGCTATGAGGCCGGTACCCTGGTACCAGTCCTTGCTTTTTACCGTTATCGGGCCAAAGGAGCCGCTGCTGATGCCGGTAATGATCAGATCTGAAATTTTTCCCGCGCTGTTCATGGCGTAGTACAGCACATTGTTCTCGGAAAGGGTCACGCCGTTCAGTTGGCCCAGGTAGGTGGCCGTATAGCCGCCGCTGCTGTCCACCTCCAGAATATTGACGTCCCTCGCCGCGGCTTGTCCGCCTATGGTATAGGCGGAGGCGTCTACAACGCCTGAAACGGCAATAGTGTCCGCGCGGCTTACCGTTACGGCGCCGCCCGAGATCGTCAGCTTCACCACCCGGCCCACGTAGCTTTTTGGATCGGCCGTCACCTGATACTGGAGCGCCCGCCCGTCCGTTGCGATAAAGGTGATGTAGTAGGCGCCCGCGGTTGTGGTTCCGGACGCGGAAGCGTAGCCGTATATGCTCGCGCTGCCGCCGCTGGGCACCAGGATATCACTAACGGCGCCTTCTTCGCCCAGAAGCAGGATAACCGTATCCCCGATTTCAATGTTGTCCGCATTTTTCAGCGCGTCGGAGGCGTTTTTGCCGTCAATGGCGTAGGTCATGCCGGAGACGGTTACGGAGGCGGCCGACGTTCTGGATGGAGAAATGCTTTGCAAAACGCCGGTTGTCTTGGTGCTGTATGCTTTCACGGTATTGAGCTTGGGGGAGTAATACACCACGTCCCGAGTCTGGATATCCGAAAGGGAGGCGGATCTGTCATTGCGAAATACCGTGACGTAGGCGGACTTTACGCCCTGGGCGGTCTGCCAACCGGAATCCGTTACCGTGATGGGATCGTTATAGCTGTCCGCGATGATCGCTTCGTCGTCGATTTTGCCGGCCATATCCGTGGCGTAGCCAAGGGTCGTGATATGTACGGTACCGGTTTTTGTCGTGGCCGCCAGCGTGTTGTAGCACATCTGAAGCATATCCCGGCGGCTGATTTCGCCTCCGGTGACGGCGGAGACATCGTCCAAAAGGCCCAGAGATTTGGCATAACCCATTTGGGCGCTGGGATAGCCGGAGCCGTAGTCGCTGGCGCTGTAGCCAAGGATCGCCAGAAACGCGGTGGCGACTTCCTCCACCTTGACGTTTTGGGCGGGGCGGAAGGTTCCGTTTGGATATCCTGCCAGGTATCCGGATTTTACGGCCTCCCGGACGTAGGCGGCGGCCCAATGGGTGGCGGGGACATCCGGGAACGGGGACGTGGCGGACGTGCCGGATACGGTGTTTCGCTTTGGCGACATCTGAATGACGATCCTGGAAAACTCCGCCCTTGTCAGCGTATTGTCCAGGCGCATATTTCCCTCACCGTCGCCCATCATGATTTCAAGTGCCATTACCACCTGCTGTATGGTGATGCCGGTATCCGTTTCCGCGGCAGCCGTCCCGGACGGCACGGCGGACATCGTGATCACCGTGCAGAGAAGCAGGAGCAGTGCAACAATTCGATTCTTCTTCATCATATCCTCCAAATCAATCGTAATTGTAAAAATCAGTCGTACCGCAGTGCGTCGATGGGGTTCATATTGGCGGCCCGGCGCGCCGGGAAATAGCCGAATATTATGCCGATTGCCGCGGAGACGGTAAACGCAATCAGAATCCATTGCAGGGAAACGGCGGACGTTACGCCCAAAATGGAGCCGACCGGGGAGGCCAGCAGGATTCCGAAAATGATGCCAATCACGCCGCCTATGGCGGAGGTTACGGCTGCTTCCACTACAAACTGGCTCAGGATGTGCCGCTTTTTCGCGCCCAACGCCTTCCGGATCCCGATTTCACGGGTTCGCTCCGTGACGGTAACGACCATGATGTTCATAACGCCGACGCCGCTGACCACCAGGGAAATTGACGCGATGCCAACCAAAACGCCGGTCAGAATTCCCATCATCACGTTCAGGGAATCCAGGATTTCCGAGAAGCTGAAGATGTAATAGGCATCCGCATCCTTCAGCTTATCCAGGAGAAAATCCTCCAGCAGCGCCTTCGCCTCGTACACAATTTCACTGTCGGAGCAATTAAAGGTATATGAGGACAACGTGGTATTGCCGGAAGCCCGCATGGCTGTGGTGTAGGGAATGTAAACGGCGTCGTCGGAGCTGCCTGACTCTCTGTCGGCGGTTTCCTCCACAATCCCCACAATCGTGTAGGGGGTGCCGTTGATTTTCAGGCTCTCGCCTAGGGGGCTGACACCTTCAAACAGCTCATCTACCTGATAGGTTCCGATTACGCAGACCTTTTTTCGATATTCACAGTCGATGTATTGGAGAAACCGACCCTCCGATACGGAAAATTCCCCCACCTTATCGTAGTATTCGTTTACGCCGGACACAGAGCTGTATGTATTTTCCGTTCCGTTTTTTAACTGCCCGTTTATGCTGACGGTGGGGGAGTAGGCCGCGAAGCAATTCAGGTTTTCCGATACAAATTCCTGGATATCCGCCTCTCCAACTTTTTTTGAGGTCACGCCGCTGAAGAGGGTCAGGGTGATCTGGTTGGCGCCGAAGCTGGAAAACTGGGAGGTCATTTCGTTGGAAACGCCGCCCATAACCCCCACCAGAATAATAACGGCGGCAATGCCGATAATGATTCCGAGCATCGTAAGAATGGAGCGTGTTTTGCTTGCCAGCAGGCTTTTAAACGCCAAAGAAAATGTCTGCTTAATGCTCATATATCCGTACTCCTGACGAGTACCTCGTCCGATGTGATTTGGCCGTCGCGAAAGCTTACCTTCCGCTGGGCCTCGCCTGCCAAATTCGGGTCGTGGGTAATAAACACAATGGTATTTCCCGCCTGATGGAGTTTGTGGATCAGTTCCATCACCTCCCGGCCGGTTTTGGAGTCCAGGGCGCCCGTTGGCTCGTCGGCCAGAATCACCTTGGGGTCACCGGCAAGGGCTCTTGCGATGGATACCCGCTGCTGCTGGCCGCCGGAGAGCTGGGAGGGGAGATGCTTCTCCCGGCCCATAAGCCCGACAGTCTCCAGGGCAATGCGGGCCCGATCCCGCCGCTCGCCCCTCGGAAGGCCCCTGTACAGCAGGGGAAGCTCCACGTTTTCCAGAATACTAAGCTTGGGGAGCAGGTTGTATTGCTGAAAGATGAAGCCCAGCGTTTCATTTCGGATCGCAGCCTGCTCGTCGTCCACCATTTCGCTGACATCCGTGCCATTCAGAATGTAGGTGCCGGAGGTGGGGACGTCCAGGCAGCCGATGATGTTCATACAGGTGGACTTTCCGGAGCCGGAGGGGCCCACGATTGCGACGAACTCTCCGGCGCTGACCTTCAGGTTTATGCCGTCGATGGCCCGAACCTCGCTGTCTCCGCCCTCGGCGTAGATTTTATATACGTCAATTAATTCAATCATATTGATTCACACATTCCTTAGCCGCCCTGGACGACGACCATCTCTCTGCTGCCCATGCCTTCGCCGAAGAACATGCCTGTCATTCCGGAAGAGTCGTTTATAACGGGAATATAGCCAATCACGTCCCCTTCCGAGAGGCCGGATTTGATCTCAACAAAATCATCGTCGCTGACACCCAGGGTTACCTCCGTGTATGCATACCCGTCCGGCGCGGTCTCGCCCATGGGGCCGGTGATTGCGTCGCCGGCGCTTTGCACGCCGACTGTTTTCACAAGGACCAGGTTCCCGCTTGCGACCGCGTCCACAGGCACCATCAGCACATCCGTCGCCTCTTCAATAATGATCGTAGCATCCACATTCATGCCCGGAAGCAGATCCCCGTAATCGCTGATGACAACCTTTACATCATAATTCGTCACCCCGGAGCTGGTTGTGCCGATGGTGGCGATGTTGTCCACCACGCCCTCGTAGGTTTGATCCTCATAAGCATCGGCCACGATCGTAACCCGCTGTCCCAGCTTTACCGAGGAAATTTCCAGCTCGTCCACGGCGAGCGTAAAGACAAGCTCCGACATATCCGCGATCACGGCAAGCTTTGACATGTTGTTAATGTCCAGCAGGTCGCCGGCGCTGACATTCTTCGTAACAACCGTCCCCGAAATGCTGGCGGTGATTTCATAGTCCTCCAGGGTCTTCTGGGCGCTTTCCAAGGATATTTCGGCGTTCCGCAGGCTGATCCGGGCGTTTTCCAGGGAAGTGTAAACCGAGTCGTTGTCCAGCCAGGCGATCGTGGACCCGGCGGAAACATAGTCGCCCACCTTCAGGCCCAGACCGGTGACCTCTCCGGCGCCCTTTGTACGGATATAGCCGGTGGAAATGTACTCGGTCATGCCCGCGTCGCTGCAAAAGTATGTACCGCCGATGGAGGCCGTAGCGGACTGTCCCTCGGTCAAAGCACCGGGATTTGTAAAGGTGATTTGCACATCGGTGACAAGGGCGCCAAGGCTGCTGGCATAGGTACCGCTGGAGACCCGGCTGACCACGCCGCTGATTACCGTGCCGGTCGTCTCCATTGTGACATCCGCAAGCTGGCCGATTGAGATGTTCGCTGCGTCCTCCGTGCTGAACGGAACAGTCACAAGCAGCTTGGAATTGTCTACCACGTCCGCGACTATGAAGTCGGAGGAAACCATATTGCCGTTGCTGGTATAGACCGCCGTTACAAGGCCGGACACGCCCGCGGTGACGGTCAGGTGACTCACGGCGTTCTGGGCGTCTTTATAGGAGGTCTGGGCCTGTTGGAGAGAGAGCTCCCGGGATTCGATGTTGGAGGCGGCGTCGGAGCTGTCCACGGTATAGAGCACGTCGTCCTTTTCTACCAAATCGTTTTCCTCAAAGGTGTCTGTCAGCACGTCGCCGGATACAGAGGAGGCGATGGTGCGCTGATCCTTTGCCGCAAGGGAGGCGCTGCCTGTGATGGATACGGTGATATCGCCCCGATTCACCGTGTAATCCGTGTATATAGAGGACAGATCCATTTGAACGGGCCTGTTAAAAACATTAAAATAGAGGTATAACGCCGCGGCCGCAACTGCGGCGATCACCAGCAGTATTATAATGCGCTTTACCAGCTTTTTTTTCTTTTTCCCGTTTTTTTTCAAAGTGCCCTTCTCTTTCACGGGAACATCGGATTTCCCGTTCCCGTCCGCTTCAGGGGCGGCCGCCGGGGCCGGCGTACGCTTTGATTTCGGTGTGCTTATCACTGTCTCGCCTTCACCGGGGTCGGAGGTGTGACTCATGTCTTCCTCCATAAGGATATCCGTCAGAGAAAAATCATCATTTCCATTTTTTGGACTGTTGTTCCCGATCAAATGAATCACCCTTTATTCTGAGTTTGTTGATGTATTAAAAAGCAGATTGGCTTGAAATCAGTATACCTTTTTTAAAAAAGTGATGTATGAACAGATTGTAAAATATACATAAAGTTGGGAATAAGGTGTATAATTAGGCTTAGAACTGACCGAAAAATTATACAATTATGGAATGATTGTACAAGGATTGTACAATTGGCGGAAGGCTTGCGTTTTTTGCCGGGTTGTGAGATAATGAAACACAGGGGTGGCAGTGGGAATCCACCGGCTGCTTGGGACCAAAATACTATGAGACGGGAGCGAACCGTATGGAAAACGCGAAATTTTGTCAAAGCTGCGGAATGCCGATGACCGGGGACGATCAGTTCGGTACGAACAAGGACGGCGGGAAAAACGAGGATTATTGCGTTTATTGCTTTAAGGACGGGGCCTTTACGGCGGAAATGACCATGGAGGACATGATCGAATTTTGCGCCGGGAACGTGGAAGAATGGGACATGAAGGTGACAAAGGAGGAAGCCATCGCCCAGATGCAGGAATATTTTCCAAAGCTGAAGCGCTGGGCAAACGGCTGATTTCGAGTCGCGTTGCGAAACGTACTGTCAGGGAGGCGGGGAACCGGTCATAAACCGGTTCCCCGCGTTTGCGCGGGCGTCGGCTTTCTGATATAGCCTCGACCGTACAGGGCAATCGGTTAAGACGTCCGGAGAGAATAAGAACCGGTATACAC
>Ga0153972_1000475_pt1 | contig 12639 bp, 23 predicted proteins | sample TSGA056MetaG_FD_104732 | JGI IMG/M metagenome (GOLD analysis project Ga0153972, IMG submission 104732) | Attine ant fungus gardens microbial communities from Georgia, USA - TSGA056 MetaG | ecosystem: Host-associated > Fungi > Mycelium > Unclassified | place: USA: Georgia, George L Smith State...
CTATATGTAGAACAATAGGTAGTGATTATATGGTAGGCTGTCCTGGTGCACAGACTACTACAATCATGTATTTAAGAACTGTATGTCTGAGAATAAACCTCAGACTTAACAACATCTTTTGCTACTGTCTAAACTTTGCTTTTTTGAGCCTTTTGATTATTAAATCATTAACTCACAAATCAGTAAGTGGCCATTTGTGATAGCTTAACTAGTGATATGAGAATGAGTTCAATAAGTAGTCGACAGTCTCCATAGATCTCATCCTCCAAGACTAGCTCTACTGTCATTCATTATTCAGAAAAAGCCAAAGATTTTGATGAGTAAACTTGCATATGGATAAAACTAGAGATCAGAATAGTTGCCTACAGATAGCAACCCAACTCATTATCTACAACAACAGCATCATAATAGGCAATCTCAAACCCACCATATATATTACTGTTGGATTTTGAAGATCAATGTGTTAAAATCATTAAAGAACAAAATATGCTAAAGATAATTTTCTTGTGTCTGTTAATTATGCAAAGTGACAATATTCTGCTTGTCTTGCTTTGATAAAGTCATAGTTGAGCTCAAACATTATGCTACCTAGGTTTGAGTGCTCCCATTGCTCCTATTACACTGAAATTGTTATAATGCTTTGTATAGCTTCCAGGTTCTCAGTGATGCTATTGACTCTATGAATATAGTAACTCTCCCACCTCACAGTGTATATACAGGAACATTCTCAGATGCTAGAAATGCTGGACTGAGATCAAGACAGAAAGACTAAGATGAATTATCATAACTACAGAAACAGTAAGCACATATATCTGAGATCCAGACAGAAAGACTGGGTCTTAGGTTTACATCCAAGTGGTTTAAGTACTGTAGACAATGTATCTGTATTTACTAAACAATAAAAGAGAGAAACTTGGAGTAGCAAAACAGTCACTAAGTAACAATAATGAATGATAAAGAAAGAGTAGAATATAAGTGGAGCAGGAGATATTAGCAAAAAGATCATGAAGCAAAAAATCCACTCTGTGTAGTTACTTCAGCACCACCTCATAGTGAAACCTATATGTTGTGTGACTCATGTTGAGTTGACTCAGCAGCTAAGTCTTTGAAGGTTACAAAGAGAACTCAATGGGGTTCTTGCTCAATTGTGCCAGCTACTTATACAAGTATGCTATTTGCCCTTGTTTATATTGGTAGTATTCTACAACCAGCCAGGAGGCTGCTGGTTCAATTCCTTTGTCTATTATTCTATAAATACATATCTTTGGTTATAGTCAAGATGACTCATGACAGTACCCCCCTCTTAAAGGTCCTTGTCCTGAGGACTTTTACAATTCATTGTATGGATCTTGTAGGTTGCCCATTTCATCTTCTTTGTCCCACTCTTCTACCCTTGGTCTCTCTCTTTCTTGTTCCTCTTTTTCTTCCTGGATCATTTCCAATGTCCTTCTCCTTTGTATTCCTTTCCAGTGTCTCCAATTTCTTTCCAATTGTCCCCAATATTCCTGATCAAACCTCTTATCATCCCATCTATACAGTGTCTTTGCTGTATATCTCCCTGGTAATTCTCCTCTATAAAACTCTCTACAATCTTCTTTTCTTGCCTATCTTGACTCCTCTCCATACTCTTCTTTGAACCTTTCTACTAGGTCCCTTGTATTTCCTAAGTTCTCCCTTGGTTCCCAAGTGTCTTCTTCCACTGTATATCCCTTCTATTGCACTAGGTACCTATCCTTCCCTCTAAACTTTCTTTTATTTAATATTTTTTCCACTTCATATTCTTCTTTCCCTTCAATTATTACTGGGAGAGGCCATTCCTTTTTCTGGTCCTCTACTTGATCTTTGTACATATATACTCTACTAATGTTTACTACTAGATGTATTTTTATTGTACTTGGTAACTCCAGTTCAATTGCATTTGTTGATATAATCCTTTTTACCTTATAAGAACCCACAAATTGCTCTGTCAATTTTTCTGAATGTCTTCTCTTCATTTGGAACTTAAGATCTTTTGTACTCAAGAGCACCCAGTCACCTACTCTATACTGCTCTGGCTCACTTCTTTTTCTATCTGCATATTTTCTTATTTCTTCTTGACTCTTCCTCAGTGCTACCTCTGCTTTCTCATATACTTCTTTCATCCTCTTTGCAAGCTCTTCTGCTCTCTTGAACTTCCCCTTTTTTCTCATCTCAAATCCCATATGTGGATCTCATCCATTATTTGTCTTGAACAGCAACACTTTTGTACTTATTTGTACTTTGTTGTTGTATGCAAACTCTGCCATTGCTAACCAATCTAGCCACTGTTCTTGATGGTGATCAATAAACATTCTCAAGTATTATTCTAGTTCCTGATTCATTCTTTCTGTCTGTCACAAAAAAGTGACTACTAAATAGTGACATGGAGGTATAACAAAATACCTGTTCAAAGAACTACATAAATAGCTAGACCCTCATTAGCAAGTAGCCTTGCTAATGTTGCCCTTTTGGTATAGTGGTAAACCATACAGTATATGACTACTGGTCTATAGTACAACTGTGACACCATCTGACTATCTGTTTGCAGGTGATAGGCTGTTGACAATTTGGTGTTGATCCCCAACATTTGATTTAATTCTCTCATCATTTCTGCTGCAAACTGTGCTCCTCTATCTATTATAATACTTTTTGGTAATCTGTGTAATTTCCAGACAGTATCTTGGAACAGTCTTACCACTCCTTTTGCCAAAGTCCTTTCTATAGTAGGCATAAAGTGTGCCATTTTTGTCATTCTATCACATACTACTAGGATCACATCATATCCCTGTGCTAGTGGTAACTTTGTAATAAAGTCTGCTGTTATATAACTCCAGGGTTTTTCTGGTACTGCATTAGGCATTAATTTTCCTGCCAGTGCCTCTGTGCAATTTTTGTTCCTTTGGCATGTATCACAAGATTCTATATACTTTTTGACTTCCTTTGTTATTCCTGGCCACCAAAAGTACCTAGTGACCAATTTTGTTGTCTTCTATTGTCCTCTATGTCCTTCTACCAGCATATCATAGTGTAACCAGATTACTTCTGCCCTCAACTTCTTATCTTATGGTATATATACCTTTCTATCTCTTAGCATTAGGCCATTCTTTTCTCTCTATTCTTCATCTCTTAACATCTTCACCTCTACTCACTTCATTTCCTCTACTGCTTTTATCACTTTGTCATCTTTCACATCTGACTTTCTGATTTCCTCTAGCAGATCTACTCCTTCAATTACCACTTCCATTACCTGTGTTGCTCTCACTTCTAACCACTTCTTTTTTACTAGTACTCTATTCTTATTATCTCTTTCTATACCAATTTGCCAGTCTGGCCATCTACTTAGGCTGTCTGCTTGCTCCATACTGCTCCCTGGCACATGTTTCAGGTGGAAGTAAAATCTTGATAGATACAGGGCCCATTGTGCTTATCTCCTGTTTAACTTCTGGCTGCTCATGAAATATTCAAGGTTTTTATAATCACTCTAGATCTTGAATCTGCCTCATGTACCTTCTAGTAAATGCCTCCACTTTTCTAGACACCTGATGATTGCCAGCATCTCTGTCATAACTTGGCCAAATAGCTAAGTCATTATTTATATTTCTTTTCTTTTTCTTTTCATTTAATTAGGAAATCAATGGACATATGAGAGGAAATAACTCAAAGGAGATGCATGGGACTTTATAAATAGAAGTAAATACAGAATGTGTATAAGTAGTATACAGCAATTGAATGAGAACTCTATTGAGTTCTCCTTGTCAACTTGGACTAGGAGGGTGATTAAGTCATCTCAGGCTAAGTCACTACAATCTCTCTATCATGAATCATAATTCCTTTCTGCTTCATTCAATGATTTTGAGATAAAAGCTACTGGCCTCCACCTTCTATCCTCACACTTCATTAATAATACTCTTTCTGTTATATACTCTGATACATCTGCTTCTACTCTCATCTCCTTGTCCAAGTTAGGCACTACTAGTACTGGTCTTGTTGTAAACACCCTTTTTAACTCCTTGAACACTACTTCCTGTTCCTTTTTCCAATTTCACTTTTCATTTTTCCTGACCAATCTATGCAGCAGTTTGGCTAACTTAGCAAAATCTTTTACAAATTGCCTATAGTAATTTGCCAATCCTAGGAACTTCTGCACTTCTTTGACTGTCTTAGATCTAGGCCATTCAAGAACTCCTGCCACTTTCTCCTCCTGTATTTTAACTCCTTCTTCCCCTGTTACCAGTCCAAGAAAGTCAATCTCTTTGACTTTCCAAACACATTTTTCTGGCTTTATATAGAGGTTACTCTTCTCCATTCTCTTCAATACTTTTTCTACTATCTTATCATGCTTTTCTTCATCCTCCGTTCCCACCAATACATTGTCTATAAATACTGCTACATCTCCAGTGTCAATTAAGTCTCTAAGGATGTCATTTATCATTGCCTGGTGTCACAGTTGTACTATGGACTAGTAGTCACATACTATATGGTTTACCACTATACCAAAAGGGCAACATTAGCAAGACTATTTGCTAATGAGGGTCCAGCTATTTATGTAGTTCTTTGAACAGGTATTTTGTTATACCTCCATATCACTATTTAGTAGTCACTTTTTTGTGACACCTGGAAAGTTGCTGGCAAGTTTGTGAGACCAAAAAACATAACTGTGGGTTCATACATCCCTAAATATGTAGTGAAGGCAGCCTTCTATTCATCCCCTTCCTTTATCCATATATTGTTGTACCCCCACCTTAGGTCTATCTTTGTAAACACTTTTCTTGTATCCATAGTGTTAATCAAGTCTAAAATTAATGGCAATGGATAGTTATTCTTGACTGTTTCTTTATTCAGGTATTGATAGTCCTGTACTATTCTTTTCTTTCTATCCTTTTTCCCCACAAAGAATACTAGTGAAGTCTAGAGCAACTTTAAGGGTCTAATATACCCTTTCCTCAACTGTTCCTCCACAAATTCTCTCACCTCCTCTTTCTCTTCTCTCAACATCAAGTATGTCCTTCCTTTCCTCAGCACAAAATCTTCTCTCAGATTTATTGCATGGTCCTAAGGTTTTCTCATTGACATTTTTTCTGATTTTGCTTTCTCAAACACCTTAAGCCACTTGTGAAATCTCTGTGGCACCATCTTCCTTACTTTTTCTCTATCTACTTCAACTTCATTGTCAAATTTCTCTTCTATTGACATCTTCTATTCATCTCTCTCTAATTTTTCTATTACTTTGATTTTCCTCTTTACTTTCCTTCTTTTTTCTGTTTCCTTTTTTGCTACCATACTCCTCCCACAGATTGGTGGGCATCTTGTCATTTTGACTTCCCCAGTCTCCCAATTTATTTTGGGGTTATGCACCTGCAACCATAGCATCCCCAATATGATGTCTGTTCTCCCCAGGTCACATATATCCATCCTCATTCTCTCCACATGACTTTTGTAGTACACATTTACCTCTATCTGGTGTATAATCACTCCTCTGCTATTATTTGTACTGTCTACATTTCTTACTATCACCAGTCTTTCTAACTTCTGCAGCTTAAATCTATTCCTTGCTACCATCTTTCTGTCCATAAACATTCCTGTCATGCCGCTATCCAAGAGCGCTTTTACTGTTATGCCTTTATGTGTATCCACTTTCTCTACCCCAATATTCAGCCATACTTCTCTCAATATTTTGAACATTCTCCTGATGTCTCTTTGCTTGTTCTCCTCTTATACTGTACTTTTCAGAACTCCTATCTGTGCACCACTCTACTGTGCCTTTCCCTCTATGGGTTGTGCTGCTACTCCCCAATTCCACCACAGTTTCTTTTTCCCTGTTCTACATTCTAGGCACTGGATCTCCCTTCTTTCTCATTCTAGCACTTTTCCTTCTATTGCATCCTTTCTTCCACACTTTGTACACTGTACCCTTGTCATCTCTCCCCTCCTTGCTTTTTCCTCTCTCCAGTTCCATGCTTTCTGGCAAAGGTTGCACCACATATTTTTTACTTGTCTTTCAAGAAGAAACCTTTGTCCCTAATTTTTGTAGGTTTGAACCCTTTTGCCTTCATACCTCCCACACTCTACATAGGTCATTACTGTCTCCTCTATGATCCATCCTCTCTCAAGTAGAAGTGTCTCTTCTGGGAGCATGCTCCTCTTGTCACAATATTCCTGTGCCTTTTCCCATATGGGATATACTGGCCTCTTTCCTTGCTGTGCCTTTTGTAGTTCAACCACATGTACCACCTGCTCACTTCTTCTCTTCTGTCTTTCTACTTCTATGTTTGGGCATTCCTATTTGTGGTGCCCAACCCTCCAACATCTAAAACACTTTACTTTCTCTATTCTTTCCTGCTGCCTCGCCTCTACTTCATCTCAAACTCCACACTATATCATCTAGTTGCCAACATCTCATATCTATTTTGGGGTTTTTCTCTTTTCTCTTTCTCCTCCTCTTTTCTTGTCCTGTAGTTATGGACCAGGTGCCCAAACTTTCTACAACTCCAACATTCTCTTTCTCTCCTTCCCTCTAACTGTGCCCTTAGTAAAGCAAGGGCTTGCTTTTCTTTGAGCATGTTGCTCAGGAGGTTGTTATATTGTTGTTGAGACATAGTGTTAATGCCTCAAGGTTGAAGTGAAAGATTTTTGATCTTACTTAAGTTATGTCTGCTAGAGCGCAAGATCTTCACCCAACCAAATACCTACTGTCTTACTGACTACTGCCCTAGTACTAGGGTTACACTATCACCTCTAAGAAGAGGATCCCTACTTGTTATGAGAGCCCCAAAAGGAGAAAAGTTTCCCAAGCATTCAAACATTTAATCCAAAACCTCAAGACATACAATAGGGTTGAGATATAAATAGTGTGGGAACTAAGGTCACATAACAAGGTCAGATGATCACAGAACATTCTGAAAGGACATATAATCATGGACTAAGAGTACAGCTACTATAAAAGTAGTATAAGTAGTAGTCCAATCCAGCAAAGAACTCCATTGAGTTCTTCTTGAACATCCATCTAGGGTGATCACTAAGGGCATTTACTGCCTATCAATAACATAAGAACTCAATATCCATTGTCAACCCTGCACCTCATAGCCTCAGCATCCTTATTTTCACTTACTCTCTTATCATCCTTGCTAATGAGCACAGTGCTTGAAAGCATCTTGGATAGCAGGCCCTAGCTGTAAAGGGGACTTCACTGTCAGTTAGGGACAGTGGGTAGATGGTCTGGACAAAGCTTGTGTCCCTGCCTGAGACCTGACCTCTATATTGAGTGGGCTCATAACTAGTTCTTCACTATCAGCTCTGTGCTACCAGTCCATTGTGACCAGTTTACACAGGGGAACAATAGCAACCTCTTAAAGGCCTGTCTAGCTTAGAGATTCCCTTCTTAGGGATAATATTGTTTCACCCTTCTTAGTCAGTAGTCAGTCATAAGTACAGATGAAGAAGACCGTTCATCCTCCTATGAGAAAACATCACCATCACCATCACCATCACTATTGCCAATGTCTCACCAACAACAACAGCAACAGGGGGAACACCCTTCAGCGCCTGCCCCCCCCCTCCCAAACCAGAGAGGAGCAACTCCTCGCCATGATTGTGACCCTGTAGCAGCAGGTCAATACCATGCTCTTTCAGCAACAGGGGAGCAGAGTAGAGGTTGCAAGACCTCAAGTTTTCAGTAGGAAGATGGAGGAGGTGAGCGTGTTTGTTAACACAGCTCACCTATACATTAGAATGAAGATGACAGAAGAGGTAGCAGCAACCCAGGTAGCCTGGGTGTTATTATATATACAGGGAGGAATAACAGAGGCATGAGAGGATAACTTGCTGGATGAGCTGGCTAAGGGAGAGTCAGAAGTGGAATTGGTGGAGCAGCTGTTCACAAAGATAAGGAACAACTTTGGGGAAACATTGGAAGAGGAGAGGAAAATAGAACAGCTGAGAACAATTGAGCAAGGAGGGAGGACCTACAATGAGTATATGCAGGAATTCAAAAAGGTCACCAGGGGGAGTGGCTATGAGGGAAGACCCCTCATCAAAGAATTCAAGAGAGGGTTGAATGGAAGTATTAGGAGGAAGCTGGCAGAAGCAGAAGAACTGCCAACCACCATTGGAGAGTGGCAAGAAAGAGCGGTGAGGCTGGATAGAAATCAGAGGCAAAGCAGAATAGAAGAGAGGATGTTGGGGAGGAATGCAGCATACCCAGGGGGAAATGCACAGCCTAGAGGGGGAGGATCATATGGGGGAAGAGGGGGGCAAATAACATGGAGAATGGGAGGAGGGTACAGAGGAGGAGGAGGAGGAAATATGCTCAATAGAGGAAGAACTCAAATGGGTTCAAGGAGAGACCCAAATGCAATGGATATAGATAGAGGAAGAGGAGGAGACAGGACATGCTACATGTGTGGGAAGTGGGACCATATGGCCAAAAATTGCTGGGAAAGGCATAAAGGAAGAATAATGGAAACGCCACAGGAGTCAGCAAAAGAAAATGGAGGACAGTGAGCTCTTGGCTGGCTTCCAATAATCTGTACAGTGTATTGCACCCAGAAAAGTTAGGAAATAAATTCAATTGCACCAATACAACTGAGAGAGTAAGAGATGTGCAGCATACTCTACGGCTGCTAAGAGAAGTTTGGATGAAGGTGGGGCTAGAGAAGCTGGATAACCATGAAGGGGTAGCAGTAAGGGCACTGCTAGATAGTGGGGCAACAGGCCTATTTATGGATACAACCTTTGCCCAAGAAAAGGGGTTTAAAATAGAGAAGCTAAAGAAACCTCTGTTAGTTAGAAATATAGATGGGATGGTAAATGCAGGGGGAGCCATAATGCACTAGGTAGAGTGCAACATGTTCTTCAAAGGACATGTGGAGAGGGCAAGGATGGATGTATGTAATTTAGGAAAAACAGAGGTAATACTAGGAATGCCATGGCTAGCAGCCCATAACCCAGAAATAGATTGGGAAAAAGGGGAGGTAAAAATGACACGTTGCCCACCTATATGTGGAAGGAGAAAGCAAGAAGAGAAGGAGAAGGAAGTAAAGAAGGTGGAAAAGGACAAGGATGAAGAAACATTGAAAAAATTGGTACCCAAAAGGTTTTGGAAGTAGAAAAGGGTGTTTGGAAAAAAGGAGTCAGAGAGAATGCCAGTGCAAAAGACCTGGGACCATGCCATAGAACTGAAAGAGGGGTTTGTACCAAAAAAGGGAAAGGTATACTCCTTGTCAAGGGAGGAAAGGGAGGAAGTACAGGCATTCATAGGGGATCAGTTGAGGAAAGAATACATCCAACCTTCCAAGTCACCCCAAATGTCACCAGTGCACTTTGTGGCAAAAAAGGATAGCACACAGAGAATGGTACAAGACTATCAACACATAAACCAGTGGACGATAAAGAATGGGTATCCCTTACCCCTCATCGCAGATATACTGGATGGAGTAGGAAAGAGGAAGGTGTTCACAAAGCTGGATCTGAGATGGGGATACAATAATGTCAGAATCAAGGAAGGGGACAAATGGAAGGCACCATTCACAATGCACATTGGAGCTTATAAACCCACAGTCATGTACTTTGGGTTAATGAACTCCCCCACTACTTTCCAAACAATGATGAACGACCTGTTCAGAGACCTCATAAACCAAGAAGACATGGCGACATTTATTAATGACATCTTAGTAGCCATGGATACAAAAGAGGGGCATGATGAGCTGGTAGAGGAGGTACTAAAAAGACTAGAAGAAAACGACCTGTTTGTGAAGCCAGAGAAGTGCAAATGGAAAGTGAGAGAAGTGGAATTCCTGGGAATAGTGATCAGTCCCAAGGGAGTAGAAATACAAAGAGAGAAGGTAGAAGGAGTTCTGAACTGGCCGGCACCTAGAAATGTCAAAGAAGTACAAAAGTTTCTAGGCCTCGCCAATTACTACAGGAGGTTCATAAAAGACTTTGCCAAAATAGCAGCACTGCTACATGTGCTGGTCAGGAAGGAGCAGAAATAGAAGTGGGAAAAGGAGCAGGAGGAGACATTTGAGAAACTCAAGGCAGTGTTTACCACAGAACCTGTCTTGGCTATCCCAGATATTGATAGGGAGATGAGAGTGGAAGCAGATGCCTCAGACTATGCAATAGAGGGAGTGTTGTCAATGAAGTGTGAGGATGGCAAGTGGATACTGGTGGCCTTCATCTCTAAATCGCTGAACACAATGGAGCAAAATTACAAAATTCATGACAAGGAGATGTTGGCAGTCATAAGGTGCCTAGAAGCATGGAGGCACTACTTGGAGGGAGCGAAACTCGAATTTGAAATCTGGACAGACCATAAAAACCTCCAGTATTTTATGACGAGCCAAAAATTAAACCATAGACAAGCAAGATGGGCTCTATACCTATCGCAATTTAATTTTGCATTAAAGCATGTTCCAGGAAAGAGCATGGGAAAGGCAGATGGATTAAGCAGAAGACCAGACTGGCAGAAAGGAGTGGAAAAGGACAACAAGGACCAGAAGTTGATAAAGCCAGAATGGATCAGAGGAGTGGAAACAATAATAGAGGAAGGAAACCTGAAAGAAAGGATCAGAAGGGCACAGGAAGGGGACAAAAAGGTAGTAAAGGCAGTAGAAGAGCTAAAGAGGGCAGGAATAAAGACGTTAAAAGATGAAGAATGGGAAATAGAAGATGGGTTAGTAATGAAGGAGGGAAGAATATATGTGCCAGAGAAAGAACTCAGGAGAGAGATCATATGATTGCACCACAATACCCCAGTAGGAGGACATGGAGGGAGATGGAAGATGACAGAGTTGGTTGCTAGAAATTACTGGTGGCCAGGAGTAATGAAAGAGATAGGAAGATATGTGGATCAATGTGATGCTTATCAAAGATACAAGAATTGAAGTGAAGCACCAGCAGGGAAGCTGATGCCTAATGCAATCCCAGAAAAACCATGGAGCCATATTTTGGCAGACTTTATCACCAAACTGCCATTAGCCCAGGGGTATAATGCTATCTTAGTAGTATATGACCATTTTAGCAAAATAGCACACTTCATAGCAACAACAGAGAAAACGTCAGCAGAAGGACTTGCAAAGCTGTTTTAAGATCATGTATGGAAGTTACACGGACTTCCAGAAAGCATCATATTAGATAGAGAAGTACAGTTTGCAGTGGAAATGATGAAGGAGTTAAATAACTTGTTGGGAATCCAGACAAAACTCTCAACAGCCTATCACCCTCAAACAGATGGGCAGACAGAAAGGATAAACCAGGAGTTAGAGCAGTATCTGAGGGTCTTCATCGACCACAGACAAGAGCAGTGGCCAGATTGGTTAGGAATGGTGGAATTTGTGTACAATAACAAAATTCATACAGCAACAAAAATATTGCCATTCAAAGCAAACTATGGTCAAGACCCAAGGATAGAATTTGAGGGAAGAAGAAGGGGGAAGTACGAAGCAGTAGGAAAATTTGCAGAAAGGATGATGTCATGACTTGGCAAAATGACTAAGTTATTATTTTTTTTTCTTTCTTTTCTTTTCTTTTCCTTTCTTTTCCTTTCTGGATTTACTACACAAGGATAGAGCACAAGAAAGTATTACATAACTAAGTGTTACAAGAGTCACAGGATTATGGGTCACAGTCAGGTGACAGCACATGACTAAGTCACATGGGAACCATGGGAAGAAAGTGCACAAACCATGTAGTAGTTGTATAAGTAGTATAGGAAATTTAATGGGAACTCCATCGAGTTCTCCTTGTCAACTCAGACTAGGAGTAGACCTAAGTCATCACAGTCTAAGGCCTTACAGATGAAGAGAATCCAGGAGAAAGCAAAAGCAGCACTAGAGAAAGCACAGGAAGAGATGAAGAAGTTTGTGAACAGAAGGAGAAGGGAGGAAGAGGAATACAGAGTAGAGGACTTAGTACTACTAAGTACAAAGGACTTGAAATGGCAAATGAAAGGGAGAAGATCAGAGAAATTGACAGAGCATTTCGTGGGCCCCTACAAAATCAAGGGAATTGTCTCTAGTAACATGATAGAATTAGAACTACCTAAGTCTATTAAAATACACCCTGTAGTTAACGTAAGTAGAGTATGACTCTATAAACCGCAGGTAGAGAAACAGAAGAAGATACCGCCAAAACCAGTCATTATTAAAGGAGAGGAGGAATTCAAGGTGGAAAAAATCTTAAACAAAAGGACAGTTAGGGGGAAGAAAAAGTTTCTAGTAAGATGGAAGGGATACATGGCAGAAGAAGATACTTGGGAAAATAGGGAAAACTTGGGGAATGCAAAGGAGTTGGTAGAAAAGTTCAAGAGAAAGTATAAAGAAGAAATTGAGGAACCAAGGCAACAGGAGCTGGAAGAAGAAGAGAGGGAATTTAGTCAGGAACTACCAAGGGATTTTATGGCAAAATTGATATATGGATAGGAAAAAAGGAGGTATGAAAGAGAAAGAGAAAAGAGATAGGACAAAAACTGGTGTCACAAACTTCATTCAGACCATAACTACAGGAATACTTGACCAATTTTGATGATCTAAATGGCCACTAAAAGCCCTTAAGAAGACCTTTCAAACAGTACCAAAAATGTCTCAAAGCAATCAGTATTCACTGAGTTATCAGCAGATCAGTCAG
>Ga0153972_1000480_pt1 | contig 12611 bp, 4 predicted proteins | sample TSGA056MetaG_FD_104732 | JGI IMG/M metagenome (GOLD analysis project Ga0153972, IMG submission 104732) | Attine ant fungus gardens microbial communities from Georgia, USA - TSGA056 MetaG | ecosystem: Host-associated > Fungi > Mycelium > Unclassified | place: USA: Georgia, George L Smith State...
GTGCTGTGCTGTATTATAATTGATTACATAAAATAATTGAGCACTGAAAATTGAATAATTCTCCGTGCTCTGTTGTCTAAAGGCCGTTGGCCCAGGATATCAGGGCCTGGCATTGTCCACGGGGCCCGGCGGGAAACTGCTTGGCCTTCCAAATTGAGAAGGAGACGACAGAGTATCGTTGCAGCGATTTGCTGCAATTTATACTGCTATAAAACCAGGCGTCTGATTCTCAGCGTCCTGGTTTTTCTTTTGCCAACTGTACAGAAATAAAATTGCAAAGAGGTGAAGAGGTGATTTATCCGAATCCGCGATTAAAAACACGCTAAGATTTGCGTGTTTTAATAGCGGATTCATATTCAGGGGCAGCAATCAGATTATTACATGAGAGGAAGATTTAAATTGAAAGTAAAAAGCATGCAAAGAGCACTGATATTCGTATTAACTATTTCGATGATTTTATCAACGCTCGTCATCCCGGCCGCGGCGGAGGGGGATGGAAATACCGATGAGAGTATCATCACCGTCGGCGGCGGCGAGACCATCACCGCAAGCGGCACGTACGCAATCAAAACCGGCGCGACCGGGACGATCACGATTGCTCAGGACGCCACCAATGTCACCCTCGTCGGCAACGGCGCGACCTGGGATCCCGATACATATGTGATGACCAGCACACCGTATTCAAATCTGGGTATTGACTGTACTTCAGCGCTGGGCGTCACACTGACCCTGCAGGATGTATACATCAGTAATGCATCAGCCATCTCCGTCCTTAACTTCAGTGGAACGGGCAACCGGCTCAATTTCGAGGGCGTCAGCGTCATTGACCATATTCTGGGCGGCGGAGGCCAGAAGTCCGCTATCCATGTGGGGGTAGGCGCCGAGCTGACGGTTGGCGGCAGCGGAACCCTGTATTTTTATAAGTCCTCCGGCGGAGCCGGCTTTGGCGGAAATTCCGGCGAAATGAACGGCACGCTTACCTTCGGCGATGAAAGCGCGTCCGGGCCGACCATTTTCGCAAAGGGCACAAATCAGGGGGCCCTGATCGGCGCGGGCTCGAGCGCCAACGGGACCGGGACGCCCGGACCTGTCAGTTTTTTGTCCGGCGAGTATAACCTGGTCTCCGTCGCCCGGGGTGCGGCCATCGGCGGAAGTGCGGGCTCCGGCGGCGGGTCCACTGGAACGACGGTGACCTTTGGGAAAAACGCTTCGGTCAATATCAACGTGGACTTCAGCGGCTCCGCCGTGGGCGGCGGCGGATATGACGGCGGTAATGATTCCTCCGGCGGTTATGTCTATTTTAATGGCGGCTCCGTCCGCGTATACGTGGACACAAACGCCGCAGGCAATGTCAGCTGGGGCGTTTTGAGTGCGGGGATCAATGACCGCCCTATCACAGCCGCTAAACGCAATTCTGATGACGATCCGGTATACAAGGTGGTCTTTGATACTGCGCTGCTTGCGACCTCGGCCACCAGCTTTACAGTCCTTGCCGACGATGAGGAAATCTATTCGGGCGGTCTGCACGGCTACTATTTTTTGAATGAGGCGATAGATAGGGATACGACCCAGGTGACCACTCCCGTCTCGACTCCCCAGAATTGGTTGCCCAATGACGATACCTGCCTCTATCTGTACCTGACCGGCGAGGATCACACGCTGACAGTCAACGGAGAGACGTTCGAGGTCACATATGACTCCTCCATCGTGGGGACGACTGCTGAATACACAACAGGCCCGTTTGCAGTAACAAAGATCGAGAATCCTGACACCTATACCGTGACGTTTGAAACAGGCGACGGCAGCGCGGTAGAGGCTCAGACCGTTACAGACGGCGATACCGCGACCAAGCCTGATGACCCCACCCGTGAGGGCTACACCTTCGCCGGCTGGTACACCGACAGCGGCCTGACGGCGCAGTACGACTTTACCGCAACAGTGGACTCGGACCTGACCCTGTATGCAGGCTGGGAGCAGGATCCAACCACGTCCGATGATGGCAAGCCTGAGTTGGTGGACGGCGTCTATCAGCTTTCCAGCGTGGAGGACATGGAGTGGTTTTCCGATCAGGTAAATGCGGGCAACACCGCCATCAACGGAACGCTGACAGACAATATCGACCTGTCCAGCACATGGACGCCCATCGGGAAGAGTACCAACGGATATACGGGAACCTTCGACGGCGGCGGTTATACTGTCACGCTCGGCCATACAAGCACGACTACTTATCAGGGCCTGTTCGGTTACATAGGCGCAGACGCAGTGATTAAAAACCTGACAGTCGACGGTAGCGTGGCTGGCGGCGCCTACACGGGCGGCATTGTCGGATATTCCTACGCCGGTACAATTGAGAACTGTACCAATCAGGCAGCAGTGACCGGCAGTTCCACCTATGTCGGCGGCATTGTCGGATACACAAGCGGCGCAGTTAAGAACTGTATCAATGAAGGCGCTGTCACCGGCACATACTATGTCGGCGGCGTGGCCGGTTACGTTACCGGCGCCAACGCCTCCGTCAGCCGGTGCGGCAATACGGGATCCGTGAACGCCACAAACACCAGTACCTCCACCAGCTTTGCTTATGGCGTGGGCGGCGTGGTCGGGTATTTGACGACCGGCGCCGTGGAGCGCTGCTATAACACGGGCGAAATAACCGGGAGCACCATGCACGTGGGCGGCGTGGTCGGTTATATGCACAGCGCGGCTTCGGTCACCCAGTGCTATAACACCGGGGCCGTGGTGAGCAAATCCACCTCCGCCACCGCCCGGGTGGGCGGCATCGTGGGAACGTCGACGAGCACGGGAGCGATTATCCGGAGCTGCTACAACGCCGGGAGTGTAACCATTCCGAGTACCGCCACCAGCGACTATATCGCGGGCGTGGCCGGTTACGCGACGGGCGCTAGCAATGTGACGATAACGAACAACTACTATCTGACTGATGCCACGACGAAGGGCATTGGATATCCCACATCAGGAACGGACGCGTACGCCACCGCGGTGGACGCTACTACGCTTAAGCTGGCCGCAACGATTACGGCGCTCAGCGAGAAAAACGGCGCCTTTGCCGCAGATGACGCTACCAACTCCATCAACGGCGGATACCCCATCCTGAGCTGGCAGACGCCCACCGGACTCTATACAGTGTACTTTGACCTCTCACCGAAAACGGCCACGCTGACCATCAAAGACAGCGAGGATGAGGTCGTTCCATTCAAAAACGACGGCACCGGTCAGCTCCCGAGCGGTATCTACACCTATACCGTCTCGGCGACCAACTTTATAAGCACGCCTGGGACGCTCACCGTGACGGATGACGCTGTAGCCATTTCCGTGGTGTTGGATACTAATCCGCCCGCACAGGATGACGCGGGCGTGTACCAGATAGAAAACGTGGCTCACCTGGTGTGGTTCGAAAGGCAAATTAACAGTGGGAACGTGTCTATCAGCGGAAAATTGATGGCTGATATCGACATGACCGATGAGACCTGGATCCCCATCGGCACGACTTCGACTCTTTCCTTTAAAGGCCAGTTCGACGGGAACGGGAAGACCCTTACCTTGGCGCATACGAGCGTATCGAGCTATCAGGGCCTGTTCGGTTACATAGGCGCGGACGCAGTTGTCAAAAACCTGACAGTCGCCGGCAGTGTGAGTGGCGATAGCTACACGGGCGGCATTGCCGGATATTCCACCGGCACAATTGAGAACTGTACCAATCAGGCGGCAGTGACCGGCAGTTCCACCTATGTCGGCGGCATTGCCGGATATTCCACCGGCACAATTGAGAACTGTACCAATCAGGAGGCAGTGACCGGCATATCCTACTATGTCGGCGGCATTGCCGGATATTCCACCGGCGCAATTGAGAGCTGTGACAATCAGGCGGCAGTGACCGGCAGTTCCTACGATGTCGGCGGCATTGTCGGATATACCACCGGCGCGGTTAAGAACTGTATCAATGAAGGCGATATCAGCGGCACATACTTTGTCGGCGGCGTGGCCGGTTTCGTTACCGGCGCCAACGCCTCCGTCAGCCGGTGCGGCAATACGGGATCCGTGAACGCCACAAGCACCAGTACCGCCACCAACTATGCTTATGGCGTGGGCGGCGTGGTCGGGTATTTGATGACCGGCGCCGTGGAGCACTGCTATAACACGGGCGACATAACCGGGGGCATCTTGCACGTGGGCGGCGTGGTCGGTTATATGACTGCCGCTGCTACTTCGGTCACCCAATGCTATAACACCGGGGCCGTGCTGAGCGAATCCACCTCCGCCACCGCCCGGGTGGGCGGCGTCGCGGGGACGTCGGCGACCGCGGGAGCGACGATCCGGAGCTGCTACAACGCCGGGAGTGTAAGCTTTGAGACTTCCAGCAGCACCTATATCGCGGGCGTGGCCGGATACACGGTGAGCGTCACCAATGTGACGAACAACTATTATCTGACAGGTACCGCGAATCAGGGCGTTGGGTATGTGACAGGAACGGACGACAACGCCAAAGCGGTGGAGGCTGCTGTACTTAAGGAGGCCGCGACGATTACGGCGCTCAGTGAGAACAATGAAGCCTTTATCGCAGCTCCGAATGAAAACATCAATGGTGGCTACCCCATCCTGAGGTGGCAGGCCTCAACCGTTACATTCAACGCAAACGGCGGCAGCGAGGTGGCGGCTCAGGTTGTTATGAACGGCGATACCGTGACCAAGCCTGATGACCCCACATGCGATGGCTACACCTTCATCGGCTGGTATACCGACGAAGACCTGACGGAAAAGTACGACTTTGACACCCAGGTGACGTCGGATCTGACCCTGTACGCGGGCTGGGAAGAGGAGGAAGAGGTCGATGCTTCCACCGTTTACACCGTCACGTTCGAAGCAAACGGCGGCAGCGTAACGCCCACGAGCGCACAGACGGGTGCGGGCGGCAAGCTGGAAAGCCTGCCGACGCCAACACGAACCGGCTATACCTTCACCGGCTGGTACACGTCGGCAACCGACGGAACACAGGTAACGACAGAGACGGTATTTGACGCCGCTGCTACGATTTATGCGCAGTGGACACTTATCACCTACACCGTCACATTCGAAGCAAACGGCGGCAGCGTAACGCCCACGAGCGCGCAGACGGGCGCGGGCGGCAAGCTGGAAAGCCTGCCGACGCCGACACGAACCGGCTATACCTTTGACGGCTGGTACACGTCGGCAACCGACGGAACACAGGTAACGACAGACACGGTATTTGACGCCGCTGCCACGATTTATGCGCAGTCGACACTGATCACCTACACCGTCACATTCGAAGCGAACGGCGGCAGCGTAACGCCCACGAGCGCACAGACGGGCACGGGCGGCAAGCTGGAAAGCCTGCCAACGCCGACGCGAACCGGCTATACCTTCACCGGCTGGTACACGTCGGCAACCGACGGAGCGCAGGTAACGACGGCCACGGTATTTGACGCCGATGCCACGATTTATGCGCATTGGATACTTATCACCTACACCGTCACGTTCGAAGCGAACGGCGGCAGCGTAACGTCAACGAACGCGCAGACGGGCGCGGGCGGCAAGCTGGAAAGCCTGCCGACGCCAACACGAACCGGCTATACCTTTGACGGCTGGTACACGTCGGCAACCGACGGAGCGCAGGTAACGACGGCTACGGTATTTGACGCCGATGCCACGATTTATGCGCATTGGATACTTATCACCTACACCGTCACGTTCGAAGCGAACGGCGGCAGCGCGGTGAATGCTCAGAGCGTTGACTACGGCGACAAAGTAACCAAGCCTGACGACCCCACCCGTGATGGCTATACGTTCAAGGGCTGGTACACCGACAGCGCCCTGACAACGTCATACGACTTTGCCACAGCGGTGAACTCGGACCTGACCCTGTATGCAGACTGGCAGGAGAACGCAGACGATCCAACCCCGTCCGACGATCCAACCCCGTCCGACGATCCAACCACATCCGACGATCCAACCCCGTCTGACGATCCAACCACGTCCGACGATCCAACCACGTCCGACGATCCCACCACGCCCGACGCTTCTACTGTAACCGTTACCACCTATCCCAAGCGCGCGGATGTGACGGTGTATGACAGCGATGGCAACGTGATCGCGGCGAGCGCCGACGGCAGCTACGACCTGGCGGACGGGACATATACCTACACAGCAACCATGCCGGGCTACAGTACCGCCACCGGCAGCTTCACCGTCGAGAACGGGGAGCTGAAGGGCCTGGAGACCATCACCCTGACGGCGGACGTGGATTTGAGCAAGTTCATCGATGTGAACACCGCCCTGTGGTACAAGAACGCGGTGGAATATTCCGTGGCCAACAACCTCTTCACCGGCACCTCGGCCACGACCTGGGAGCCGGATACGGCGCTGAGCCGGGCCATGTTCGTGACGGTGCTGGGCAAGTACGAGGGCGTCAGCAACAGCGATTACACCACATGTGAGTTTAACGACGTGGCGGACGGTCTGTGGTACACGGGCTTTGTCCAGTGGGCATACAATAAAGGCCTTGTGGCCGGAACCGGCGGCGGGAACTTCTCGCCGAACGATTCGATCACCCGGCAGGAGATGGCGGTCATCTTCTACAAGTACGCGGCGAGCAAGGGCTGCGATATGACGGCCTCCGCCAGCGCCTTCAGCGGCTTTCCCGACAAGGACGAGGCGGACAGCTGGGCCGTGACCGCGCTGACCTGGGCCACGGACAGAGGCATCATCAACGGCTCGGGCGGCAAGCTCATGCCCAAGGAAACAGCCACCCGCGCCCAGGCGGCGCAGATCTTCATGCGCATCATCGAGGACATCCTGTAAAAAGGCATAGACCATAAATCCAATCAATTGCGCCGCCCTTAAAAGGCGCAAACGAACATGAAATATTCCCCTTGAAGCAGACAGTGTACATAAAAAACACTGCTGTGGAAAGGGGAATATTTTTTATGCAGATATTTACCAACTTGCAGGCTGAGCGGGCATTTGTCTGCTATTTTGCAAAAGTGTGGCGGAAAAACTTGTAATTTTCGGTGAATTTGGTATAATGGCGTATAGAAATATATTTTACATACGAAACAGCCCGATGAATGTCGAACAACTGAATAGCGCATCCGGAGCCATATTTGCCTAAAGGGCCTGTCCGGCCTGTGGCGTATGTGCCGGAACTGGATACCAGCCAGTTCCCGGGGTTATTGGGGAAACCCAATGATCTTCACCGTTTGAGAAGGATGAAAAGACGACGCAAAACCGCGCCACCCGAAAACCGGGCGGACTTCTTTCTCATGGGAAGTCCGCCCGGCTTTTTTGTGCGTAAGCGCCAATCATCATGAGGGGAGGAATGACAAGGAGCGGATGATCGGAAAAAGGGTTTATCATTAAAGAATTAAAAAATAGAATTATGAGGAGTAGAATTAAATGACGGCTAAATATACAAAACCAATGGCTTTTTTGCTCGCATCGGTCATGCTGTTTGCCCTGATGCTCATGGGAACCACGGTGCGCGCCGATGATGGCGAGCCGACCCAGGTGGGCGACGTCTATCAGCTTTCCAGCGTGGAGGACATGGAGTGGTTTGCCGCTCAGGTAAATGCGGGCAACACCGCCATCAACGGCATTTTATTGAATGACATCGACCTGTCCGTGGTCACATGGACGCCAATCGGGAAGAATACCAGCGGCTATCGATATACAGGAACCTTCGACGGGGACGGGCATACTGTCACGCTCGACCATACAAGCACGGCTAATTATCAGGGCTTATTCGGCTACGCGGCGGCCGGCTCCGTGATTAAAAACGTGACGGTTACGGGCAGCGTTTCCGGCGGCGACTATACCGGCGGCATTGTCGGATACAGCGCCGGAACCGTTGAAGACTGCGTCAATAAAGGTGCTGTCAGCGGCACATACCGTGTCGGCGGCGTTGCCGGTTACGTTGCCGCCACCGGCATCGTCAGCCGGTGCGGCAATACGGGCTCCGTCACCGCCACAGACAGCACCACCCTTACTAATTACGGCGTGGGTGGTGTGGTTGGCTCCCTTTTAACCGGCGGTGTCACCCAGTGCTTCAATACGGGCGACATAACCGGGGACGGCATGAACGTGGGCGGCGTGGTCGGTGCTATGGCCGGCAAGGCTGCCTTGCTCACCCACTGCTATAACATAGGGGCCGTGGAGAGCACATCCACTTCCGCCGCCGCCTGTGTGGGCGGCGTAGCGGGGAGGACGAATCAAGACGGCACGACAATCCAAAGCTGCTACAACGCCGGGGATGTAACCGGCGCCGATGCCGCTGTTAACGGAAGCAATTATATCGGGGGCGTGGCCGGATGCGTGGAGGGCGTCACCAATGTAACGGACAACTATTATCTGGATGGTACGGCGACTATGGGATTTGGATATGCGACAGCGACAGAGGAGAACGTTAAAGCAGTCTCTGCGGAGCAGCTGCGGGATCTGGCCGGGGACTTGGGCAGTGTCTATAAAAATTATCAGGACGGCGTGAGCTTCCCCATCTTGGATTGGCAGGCTGCGACGGCAACCTTTACGGTCACGCCAAGCACGGCATCAGTCGTGGTGAAGAACAGCGAGGAAAATACCATCACAGCCAACACAGACGGGAGCTATACGCTGCTCAAGGGCGAGACATATAATTACACCATATCCGCCGACGGTTATGAAACGGAGACCGGCAGCATCACAGCCCAAGAGGATGAGAGCATAGCGGCTACTCTTACGGAAATCTACAGCGTAACCGTGACCACCTATCCCAAGCGCGCGGATGTGACGGTGAAAGACAGCGATGGCACCGTGATCGCGGCGAACGAAGACGGCACCTACGACCTGGCGGACGGGACATATACTTACACGGCAACCATGCCCGGCTACAAGGACGCCACCGGCAGCTTCAGCGTTGAGAACGGGGAGCTGAAGGGTCTGGAGACCATCACCCTGACTGCGGACGTGAATTTGAGCGTGTTCAAGGATGTGAACACATCCCTGTGGTACAAGAATGCGGTGGAATATTCCGTGGCGAACAACCTCTTCACCGGCACCTCGGCCACGACTTGGGAGCCGGATACGGCGCTGAGCCGGGCCATGTTCGTGACGGTGCTGGGCAAGTATGAGGGCGTCAGCAACAGCGATTACGCCACATGTGAGTTTAACGACGTGGCGGACGGCCTGTGGTACACGGGCTTTGTCCAGTGGGCATATAACGAGGGTCTTGTGGCCGGAACGGGCGGCGGGAACTTCTCACCGAACGATTCGATCACCCGGCAGGAGATGGCGGTTATCTTCTACAAGTACGCAGCGAGCAAGGGCTGCGACATGACGGCCTCCGCCAGCGCCTTCAGCGGCTTTCCCGACAAGGACGAGGCGGACAGCTGGGCGGTGACCGCACTGACCTGGGCCACGGACAGGGGCATCATCAACGGCTCGGGCGGCAAGCTCATGCCCAAGGACACAGCCACCCGCGCCCAGGCGGCGCAGATCTTCATGCGCATCATCGAGGACATCCTGTAAAAAGCGGAAATGATATGATGATGTAAAGGCAACCGCTAAAAATAGGGCTGACGCACAAATAAGCGTCAGCCCCTTCAAGGTCATGCATCTTTTTCACACGTGATCGTTGGTCCGAATCTTCACGTGCCGAGCAGTGGAATTGTTATTTTTTTGCTTTATTCCTGAAAATAAAATACAAAACAGTTACAATCGTGCCAAGTGAAAATAAAAATATCAAAAGCCACAACAGAATATTGTTGTAATCGCCAGTGGTCGCGCTGGACTCCGTTGTGCTCGTTGGAGACGTTGACACCGCTGGGCTTGTTGATTCAGATACCGCCGTCCATTTTGCATGCAAGGCGATATCCTCGGTTACAGCAGTATTAAAATCCCATGCATCCGTAAAGGTACCGTTGTCGGTGTACCAGCCATCGAATATATATCCCTCTTTCGTGGGGTCAACAGGCTCGGTTGCCGTACCGCCGTTTTCGACTGTCTGATCGGCTACCGCGCTGCCGCCGTTGCTGTTGGCGGTCACGATATACTCGGTAGGCGCCCATTTGGCATACAAGATTATATCCGACCCATCTGCGGTGAAGGTATCGTTTTCCCAGTAAACTGTTCCGGCGCCGTCAGCGTCTGGCGTCCAGCCGGCAAATACATAATCGTTTTTTTGCAAGCCTCCCGGATTCCCCATGACGGTAACCGTGTCGCCCTCGTAATACGGGTTAAGATCGGCGGGTACGGTTCCGCTGTCGGCGCCGTTTGCGTCATAGGTTATTGAGCCCGCTACAGCCGCTTCCGCTACAGTTGCGGCAGCGGTTGAAATATTCTCACTTGTGGTCATTATGCTATAAAACAGACCCGAAGTGGCTGCTACAAACGCAACCGGCAAACGGATATAATCATCCGATGTTTTTTTGTTTTTATCCAGATTTAAATCCGTTATATTGAACTCTGCTATCGTTTCTTCATAGTATACTTCATTTACGCTCAGGTGGCCAATTTGATACTGACTTGAATCGGCCGGATTTCCGCCAATCGTGACTGTGCCACCGGTCAAAAATTTCATCTCGAATGGCCAAAGAATAACGCGGATGAGCGTATGATCCCCTGCTGTGAGGTCATATGCTAAATTCTCAAACCCTATGGATAAATATGCGACATCCCCGACTGCGTAGGAAGATTGACTAGGGTCAAAGGCTGCGGAATAGGTAAGCACAAAGGTTACAGTCTGCTCAACAGCAATCCCGGCGCCGACGGCCAGCGGCGCCGGCGCCGTAACCGTCCAGGCTCCGCCGCTGTCCACAGTGATTGCGCCGGAATCGGTTCCGTCCGGAAAGGTGACGATCAAGCTGCTGCCCGGATGCCCCGTGCCACTGATTGCCGTATCGCCGCTGTTTATCCGATTTATTGTTGGTTCCGGTATTGCAGTATCGGCGGCAGAAGCGGTCGAACCAAAGCTAAACAAAATTGCAAGGACAATCATAAAGCTAAAAAGTCTCTTGTTTTTCATTTCATTCATCACCCCTTACTTATCATTCATATTATTGGTATAATTTTTAATTATATATATAGAAATTAAATCCAGTTTTAGTTGTTTTAATAAAGATCACAGTCATATCTAAGTGATTATTTGAGTAAATACTACTTATTGACTACCCGCAAACTGCGCCTTGATGTAATTGGTGAAATATGGTGAGCGGTTAGACTTGAAATCTTCGATTCCCAAAAGTTACATTTAAAATGCTTGATAATTTAAAGATGGATTTGATAGTATTCATTTTGTAGATGTTTGCTTTTTATTTGCTTTTGATATGCATATGAATACTTTACATGACGTGGATAGCTATGGATTAAAAATATCTAATAAAAGAGACTCGGAGACAGCGTTTTTCATTATATTTTGTGCCGTGAGCGAAAGGGGAAAATGTAATTATGAAACACTTAAAAACAAAGAACAAAAGACTTTTGCCAATTCTGCTTATACTGGTCATGGTGGTGCAGGTATTTCCCTTATCGGCGTTAGCCTACAATGCGGCAAATTCCGAGGATGATATGGTAGTTGATACATACAGCACAGACGCCGACGGGGATGCGGACAGCGGGGAAGAGATCGCTGAAACGGAAGAGGTCGAAGGAAGTAGTCTGCCGGAGGGCTGGTCTCCGAGTGCGGGTACACGGACTGCTGCCACAGGTACCTACGATGATGTTACAAGTTGACGTATGTGTAGATGGGGAATATCGGATGACAAGAATTGAATATCGTGACGACTGGTATTTATACGGCTTATTCGAAGCTGGGAATATTTCAGTGGGGTTAAAGATCCGAGTATACAATTAGAACAGTTCAGTCAGCATGCTTTCCTGCTCGATTGTTCGACCGTATAATAATATTGCGTCAATGGAATTAGAAAATATTGCGGCTTCCGGCAGACGTTGGTAGTTCTTTAGTTCAAGCATGTATGCTTGTGAACGCTCCAGACCCTGCGCAGCATACATCTCCACGTCTTTATTGCCCATTTTCCATGGTTTAAGCCCCGGAATGATGGATTTCAGCTGGTGAAACATTTTAAAACCGCCCAAGTCAATGTCCGCCCAAAAGTGAACTTGAACATCATCTGCTGCGAATAAAGCAATCAGCTTAAAAAAGGCTTTCTTTTGAGAGCTCATAAAACCACCATGATAGATCACGAGCTCATCATTATGGCGATCTTTTTTGATATACTCGTCATAATTGGTTTTGTTTTCGATAAATAGTATACGTGCGATACGCTCACCATGGATGCGGAGTATGGATAAAGCTGTGGCACTTGTCAGCGCACATCCGCTCATGACAGAGAGGTCGCATTGCCCCAACGCGGTTTCAATCACGATCGGGCCGGCAAATTCAAAAATTTCCGGCCGCACATGGATGCCGAGGTAATCCAGTTGCTCCCGCTGCGAAAGTTCTTGATATGTGAGCAATTCGCGCAAAGCAGGATGTGCCAAACGCATTTCCGCTAAAAAAGCATCACGATAAACCCGTTCAAAACGCTTGGAATCGCTGTAACATGCAATGCTGAAAGCACGCATAGTGATGTCAGCTCCAGCCA
>Ga0153972_1000482_pt1 | contig 12606 bp, 9 predicted proteins | sample TSGA056MetaG_FD_104732 | JGI IMG/M metagenome (GOLD analysis project Ga0153972, IMG submission 104732) | Attine ant fungus gardens microbial communities from Georgia, USA - TSGA056 MetaG | ecosystem: Host-associated > Fungi > Mycelium > Unclassified | place: USA: Georgia, George L Smith State...
CTTTGAGCTAATAGTTATGTTCTTTGGAATAACAAATTCACCAGCTACATTTCAGACAATGATGAATGAGATTCTGAGAGATATGATTAACAAAGGAAAAGTTGTGACTTTTGTGGATGATATATTAGTAGGGATGGAGACAAAAGAAGAGCATGATAAAATTGTAGAAAAAGTACTAAAGAGGTTAAAGGAGAATGATTTATATATCAAGCTAGAAAAGTGTATATGGAAGGTGTAGAAGATTGGATTCCTAAAGGTTGTCATAGGACCTAATAGAATTAAAATGGAAAAGGAAAAGGTAGACAAAGTGTTAAGTTGGCCAGAACCAAAGAATATGAAAAATGTTAGGAAGTTTTTAGGCCTTGCCAACTACTATAGGAGGTTTATCAAAAACTTTACTCAAATAGTAAGACCAATAAATGTGTTGACAAGGAAGGATATAAAATGGTAATAGAGAAAAAAACAACAGTGAGTATTTGATGAGCTAAAAGGGATATTCACAACTAGACTAGTATTGGCAGTTCCAGATCTAAATAAGGAATTTAGAGTAGAAGCAGATACTTTGAACTACGCTACTAGAGGAATACTAGCAATAAAGTACTTTGATGAGTTGTGGAGGCCAGTTGCTTTTATTTTTAAGTTCTTAAGTGATACAGAAAGGAATTACAAGATACATAACAAAAAAATATTAGCAGTAGTCAGATGTTTAGAAGCATAGAGACATTTCCTAGAAGAAACAACTATAAAATTTGAAATATGGACAGACTACAGAAATTGAATAAGAGACAAGCAAGATAGACATTGTACCTATCAAGATTCAATTTTATGCTGAAGCATGTTCCGGAAAACAAGATAGGGAAAGCAGACAGTTTGAGTAAGAGACTGGACTAGAAAGCAGAAGTAGAAAAGGATAACAAGGATGAAACATTGATAAAACCAGAGTGGCTAGAAGTCAGAAAAACAAAAAAGGTAGAAGTAATAGTAGAAGGAGTGAATTTACTAGAAAAAGTGAGACAGTCAAAGGTGAAAGACAATAAAGTGATAAAAGTGATCAAAGAAATGAAGCGAGTAGGAGTGAAAATGTTGAGAGATAAGGAGTGGAGGGAAATAGATGGTGTAATATACAAAGAGAAAAAGGTATATGTGCCTAAAGATAATATATTGAGAGTAGAAATAATTAGATTACATCACAATATGCTGGCAGGAGAACATAAAGGACAATAGAAAACAGTGGAACTAGTCACTAGAAACTTCTGGCAGCCAGGAGTAATAAAAGAGATAAAAAGATATGTAGAAGGGTATGACTCCTATCAAAAGAACAAAAACCACACAGAATAGCTGGCTGGCAAATTAATATCTAACTCTATTCCAGAAAAACCCTGGACACATATATCAGCAGACTTTACTACCAAACTGCCTTTAGCTCAAGGATATGACATGATCTTAGTAGTAGTAAACTGACTGACAAAAATGGAGCACTTTATACCAACAACAGAAAGAACATCAGCAGAAGGGTTAGCAAGGTTGTTCAGGAACAACATGTGGAAACTACATAGTCTACCCAAAAGTATCATATTGGACAAAGGGCCACAGTTTGCAACAGGACTAATAAGAGAATTGAACAAAATACTGGGAATTGAAAGCAAGATGTCTACAGTGTTCTACTCTCAAACAGATGGACAAATAGAGAGGGTTAACCAAGAGCTCAAGCAATATTTAAGGATGTTCATAGATCATAGGCAAGAGCAATGGCCAGATTGGCTGGAAACAGCAGAATTTGCATATAACAACAAAGTACACTCAAGCACAAAAACATTGCTCTTTAAAGTAAACTATGGACAAGATCCTAGGATGGGGTTCAAAGTGAGAAAGAAGAGGAAATATAGGGGAGCAGAGAAATTTGTAACAAGGATGAAAGAGATACAGAAGAAAGCTAAGGCAGTACAAGAAAAAGCACAGGAGGAGATGAAAAAATATGTGGAAAGAAGAAGTCAATGAGTATAAAGTAAAGGACTTGGTGGTGCTCAGCATTAAAGATCTGAAATATCAAATAGTTAGTAGAAGAACAAAAAAGCTGATGGAGAGGTTCATAGGCCTTTATAGAGTAAAGAAGATTATATTGACAAACGCAGTTGAATTGGAGTTACCTAGTACAATTAGAATACATCCAGTAGTAAATGTTAGTAGGATACATAAATACATAGGGCAAGTAGAAGGGTAGAGAAAAAAGCAACCAGCTCCAGTTATAATCAAAGGAGAAGAGAAATAGAAGGTTGAGAAAATACTGAACAAGCAATGGATTAAAGAGAAGAATAAGTATTTGGTACAATAGAAAGGGTTTACAGCCAAATCCAGTACTTGGAAAGGGATAGAAAACTTGGAGAACACAAAAGGAGTAGTCAAAGAGTTTGAAAAGAAATACCAACAGGATATAGAAGATATAAGACAACAAGAAAGAAAAGAAAGAACATTCAAGAGAAAAGAACTGCTAGGACAATTTATGGTAAAGAAACTATTTGGATGGTTGGATAAGCAGTATGATGAGAAATATTGGGGAAGATTAGAAAGGAATTGGAGACAATAAAAAGAGAGATAGACAAGAGAAAGAAAAACTTTAGAAACAATTTGGAAAGAAAAAGAAAAAATTGAGCAGAAAAAATCAGGAATTTGGAAATGGACTAAAGAGGATGAAGACAAAATAGGCAACATAGTCAATCCTAACTATGAATTATAAAAATCCTTGAGACAAGGAATCTTGAGAGGGAAGTAGTATCATGACTTGGCAAAATGACTAAGTTATTATTTCTTTTCTTTTTATTTTAATTAGGAAATCAATAGACATATGAGAAGAAATGACTCAAAGGAGAGATATAGGACTTTATAAATAGAAGTAAATACAGAAGATGTATAAGTAGTATACAACAATTGAATAAGGACTCTATTGAGTTCTCTTTGTTAATTTAAACTAAAAGAGTGATTAAGTCATCTCAGGCTAAGTCATTACAAATGTCAGACTGAGGTTTAGACAGAAATGACTGGTCTTAGAGCTTATAGAGAAGTCCTTTATATACAAAGTAAATATATATAAAAATATCTAAAGAATAAAATTGCTTTGGAATTTCTATATATGTTGCCAAGGTGATAATGACAAGTGAATAACAAATAAGCATTGTTAGATACCAGAAATTTGGTATAAACTAATATTAATATTTATTTTCTTTTTATTTTCTTTATAATCTCCACTCCTGACTTCCTAAATTGTCTACTCCTATAGAATTATGATATAGACCAAAATACTTGTACTACTACTTCTATTCTGGAATTGGTATAAGTACTTTATCAGTACATTATAGTTCTTTAGTTTGTAGATTAAAGTTATAAAGTTACTTTTTCTATAATATTGTAGTACCCTTCTTCTTTACTATATATCTCTTAACTCCATTACTCCTGAGTTATCTTTTTTTTGGATAACATTTTACTACTCCAAAATATATGACTACAACAAGTGACAAAAGATTGAGGTATAGTGTACAAGCTGAGGCCAAGATTGTTCTACTCCTATATTATTACTATGTTTTCTCTAGACTGTTATAAGCTATCTTGGCCATAATAACTTTTTATTTCTTTAATCCTTTATTTTTTACTTTACTTTACTTTGTTTTTAATTAGATAATAGAGGAGTCACATGATCAGGATCAGGATCACATGACCTATTACATTTCATATGACAAACAGGTAACAAGATCAGTTACATCACACAGGTCATATGTCAAGGAACATTCTAGTAGATTCTATTAGATCACTAGTAGGTTAGAGTTAGTAATACAGACTATGTATAAAAGATATAAGTAGTAGTCCAGATCTGAGAGGAGCTCTGTCAAGTTCTTTTTGTTTACCCCAAATAAAAGACAATTCAGTCCTAGGATTAGCTCAATCCAACAGTTATACTATACAGACTAGCTGTAAAACTACAGGACCAGAGAGTAATGTTTCTCATTTTACTCAGTAGTATATTCTACTCTCCAATTCTATCCTTTGTATCACTTTTCAGAACCTAGAATATATATTCATAGTATATTTATAGTAATTTCTAGTATATTCTTAGTCTTCCCATGCTATTTCTCTCCTATCTAACAAGTATATAAGTTAGAAGATTAAGTGGAGTAGAGAACAATAAGCAAAATAATAATAAGATAAATAATTAAATGATATTATACTTTGTTAGGATAGACTAGCTCTTGAAATTGAGCTATAGAAGACTATCAGTCTCTACTAGCTACTAGTTACTTTGATGTATAACTTGTTACTTAATATTTATGAGTAATATAAGAGCAACCGAAGTGGAGCTTCTAAGAAAATCCTCAGAGAATAGAATGAAGCTTCTGAAAAAGTACTCTACACTATATATACAAGTTTCTTTAGCTACAGAATGTCCTAAGGGTCAGGGACAAGAATGCAGAAGTAGACAACTAATTAAATGTTATGTAATTATTATTTAATTAGTGCAAGGTTACTCTAGTGGACTACCACCAGTATGTCAGGAGTGCAATCTAGTATAGTTTCCTTACAAGTAATGTGATTTTTACACAAAATTTACTATGCTAATAGAAGAGCATATAACCACTAACCATGTTTTTGGAATACTCTTCATCAATATCCTTAGACTATATGCTTGATATTTATTTGGTCAACAATGTTTTTGAATACAATGTTTTAATTATTATCAAAAATTAAAGTCCTACAAATATTATTGATTGAGTTATTTAAAGATCATTAGGTACCAGGATTATTGATGAACTAGTATAGTGTATATAAGTGTGTAGCTTTGAAAGTTATATCTTTGAACATATTACCCTTAGTTATACCTCTATATAAGATATATCCATGTAACCAAATGTTTTCTTTAGTAATTTCACATTTTATAAAATGATTGTACAACATTAGTAAAGTAGCATCAATTACAGTGTATATGCAGGAATGTTCTTGAATGCTAGAAATGCTGGACTGAAATTCAGATAGAAAAACTGAGATAAATTATTATAACTAGTGAAATAGTAAGTACATGTACCTGAGATCTGGACAGAAAAACTAGATCTCAGATTTACATCCAAGTGGTTTAAGTACTATAGATGATATGTCTGTATTTATCAAATAGTATGAGAGAAACTTGGGATAACAAAATAGTTACTAGGTAACAGTAATAAATAATGGAAAAAAGCAGAATATAAGCAGAGTAATAGGTATTGATGAAAAAATAATGAAGCAAAAAATTCACTCTGTGTAGTTACTTCAGCACTTCCACTTGTTGAGTTATTATTCTAATAATATCACTTCTAGCTCATTTCAGAATTTTTCAAAGAAGTCTTTGGGTAAAGTCTTGGTAAATATACCTATAATCATTTTCTTAGTAAAAATATAGCATAGTCCAACCTCTTGATGTTCAATGTGCTCTTAGATAAAATGATGTTATATATTAATATGTTTGGTCTGGAAGTAAGAAACAGAATTGTTTACAAGAGCAATGCAACCTTAGTTGTTAGCAAAAATAATTGTTGTAGTAGTTGAAGAAAAATTAAGTTTTGTAAGGAAGGTATGCAGCTATATAGCCTTTTTAGTTGTATTCACAAATACCATATACTTTGCCTCCACAGATGAAGTTGTTATAGTTTGCTACTTCTTGGAGAACTATAAAATTAACTACTAGCAACATCAAAGATAAATCCAGAGGTAAAATAATAGTTATCCAGGTTTTGTACCCAATTGGAATTACTCTATTTTATTAAGTTAAAACTTCTCTTTCTGTGTCTTCCTAAGACCAATTTATAAGCAGTACCTTTCAAGTATTGAAGAATGCACTTAGCGGCTTCAAGGTGACCAATTTCTGGATTATTACTAAACTGAACAACTAATCCAATAGTAAATTGGATGTCAGGTCTAGTCTAGGTAACAAACAAAAGTGAGTCTACTAGAGACAAATAGTGGGTGTCTTTTATATAATCTTTATATATATATTTTTTGGCTTTAGTTTTGGGCAACTGGGCAAGAGAAAGATTATGTTTGATGGTAAGAGGAATAAAAACTAGTATAGAAATCTCTATACCAAACTGGAACACTGTTCAGCAAATATATGCTATTTGATCAAGATAAATAAGTTAATTTGGACAGTTTCAGGTTACTAGGACATCTAGCATATGGCTGAGCTTACCTAAGTCAGAGATTTTAAAGTCTTTCTTGAGAAAGAATTTGAGAGACACAATTTAAAGTTTTTCAGGACTAACTGTCATATATTGGAAATTTTGGTATAAATTAATATTTTTATTATTATTATTATTATTTATCTCCTATAGGAGTATCGTGTTTCAGACTAGAAGCATTATATTTCAGACTGGCTCTCTCCTACTCCAGTTATGGTATATATATGGGATAGATATATAGTAGCAATCTAGTTTGTAGATTAAAGTCTTAAAGTCCTAAATCTACTTTCTTCTATATTCTTGTAGTGCTCTCTGCTATATAACTTCTTGCTCCTGAATTTACCTCTCTCTTGGATGACATTCCACTACTCCAAAATAAGCAATCATATATATGACAGAAGATTGAGGCATAGTACATAAGCTGAGGCCAAGGTTATTCTACACCTGTGTTATTGTTGCATTCCCTTTGGATCAGTTGTAAAACCACAGGACCAGAGAGCAACATCTTTTCTTTCACTTAGTAGTATGTTCTACTCTTTGACTTTACTCATTGCATTACTTTCCAGAACTTGGAGTATACACTCATAGTATATTCATAGTAATTCACAGTATATTCTAGCCTTTTTATGCTACTATTCTCTTTTCTCTTGACACTGGCAATAGCTATGTTATTAACATAGACAAGTACTAGTAGGATGATACTTTCTTGGCATTGTTTTATGTATAAACAGTCATCAGAGAGAGTTTGAGAGAATCTGAATTTGGTTAGTACTTTATAGTAATGCTTTTTTCACTATCTCCTAGCTTGCTTTGAACTATAAAGTACTTTCTTGAGCTTTTAGTAATGTCTGGAACCAGAGCCTTCAACACCTTCAGAGATAGTCATATATATATCTTTATCTAGGGGGCTATATAAGTAGATAGCAACAATATTGATATGATATAATTTCCAATCAAGATAGACTATATAGAAGAAAAAAGTCTAGAGGGTAGAGAACTCTACAACAAAAAAAAAGATATTAGTGAAATCTTTACCAAAGACTTGTGAGAAGCCTTTGACTACAATTTGAGCTTTGAACTTGAGTAAGTTGCCATGTTCGTCATATTTTTCATAAAATACAATTTTGCTATCTATAGTCTTTCTTTTTTTAGGTAAGCCATCAATGACCTCAAAAACATCAAGTTTATATAATTGCATGTACTTAGATTATACCACTATCTTCCACTGCTTTGAGTATAGGAAGTGGATTGCTACCTGATAAGTTCCTAGTTTGTTTGCTATGGTCACAAAAGTAATATTGACAAAACCCTTTGTAATGGTATCATTGAATGTGAATAGTGCAAAATGGCTTGGCAACTTTCAATTGTGACCAGAATATTGTAAAGGGAGAATAGATGAGTTTTTAGTAGGCATAATGATCTTAGAGAGTATAGAATCTTTGAGAATGTCTAGAAAAGAAGTTGTGGGCAAGAAAGGAGAATCTTCAGTAGTGGTAAGAACATTATTTTCAACTTGGGGTTTGGTAGTGTCATTTTCTATTACATTGTCAATAAACTCATTGATGTTAAGTAGGAAGAAAATAGCAGCATGGAAAGGCTATAATATACTGTAAATTGCTATGAATATACTATAAGTATACACTTCGGGTTCTAGAAAATGATGCAATAAGTAAAGTCAAAGAGTAGAACATGCTACTAGGTAAAATAATATATGTTGCTCTCCAGTCCTGTAGTTTTACAGCTAGTCTAGAGAGAATACAATGACAACACAGGAGTAGAACAACCTTGGTCTCAGCTTGTGCACTATGTCTCAATCTCCTATTGCATATGTAGTTGCTTATTTTGGAGTAGTAGAACATTGTCCAAGAGAAAGGTAAATTCAGGAATAAGAAGTTATATAGTAGAGAGTACTACAGGAATATAGAAAAAAGTGGGTTTAGGATGTTAAGACTTTAGGACTTTAATTTACAAACTAGATTGCTACTATATATCTACCCCATATATATACCAACTGGAATAAGAGGGAGCTAGTCTAAAATATAATACTCCTAGTCTGAAACATGATACTCCTATAAGAGATAAATAATAATAAAGAATATTAATATTAATATTAATTTATACCAAATTTTCTGGTATATGACAGTTGATATCTTTGTTACTAGTAGGGTTTCCAACCTTAATGACTGCCAACTCACTTAGCAGATTATCTTCAAAGAAACAAACATTCTAGAAGGCAATAAGCTTGCCATTTTCAAGATCTTCAAGTCAGTAATCTTTAGCTTCATTTATCTACTATTCAAGCATTCTAACTTTTATAGCTTGTGATTCTAACTTTCTCTTATAACAAACTCTAAGTCTAGACTATCTTTTGAGTATGGCTAGTATATTGCAGACAGCAATACCAGTGTTGTAGTGATTTAGCCTAAGATAACTTAATCACACTCCAAGTCCAAGTTGACAAAAAGAACTTGATAGAGTTTCCATTAGATTCTGTATACTACTTATACAACTACTATATAGTCTGCATACAGAAATCTATTTCAAGTAGGGACAGATATAGAGCTAGTAAGGTCCATGACAACTAGCTCTATCTTAGAGTATTGGTTATTACTGGATTCAGGAAAGAGAGAGCAATACAGTTTTTCATTTGTACATCCACTGCATAGATGGTTAAAATCTTGAGATGTATTTATATTTAGACCCTTAATAAGGTTTTGATAGCACATAGAGCTAATAGTATAGAAACTCAAGTATTCTATACAATGGTACCAGAGATACATGCTGCCTGGGGTTTTGGTAAGGTAAGCTGTACCACTAGCTAGAGATATATATTGAATATGATAAAGAGTGCCAGTTGATCTTGTTAAGGAAGCTCTAAAAAGCTCTTCATCATTTTTCAAAAGTATTAAGTTGTTATCAAGGCTTTTTACAGATACTCTCTGACAATATGGAGTACTAAGACTAACAAGGCTTATACCTAGGTGAGGAATGTGGAGAATGTCATGAAGAGTTATGTTGAGATAATCTTTTGGAAGTAGTGCTAAAAAACAGACAAAACCTTAACCTACCACAGAGATACAATTATGACCTCCAACAGTTACAAATTCTTTTGAAGACTCTATGTACTTTATAAAGTAGTTGTAGCTTGTGAACATATAAAAGGTAGTACTACAGTTAAGAAGAATACCAACACTCAAAATGGAATCAGATAATACTATAAGTATTTGACTAACTTCATGTTCTCCCAAAGACTAAAAGTATTTAATAGCTAGGTTTGCAGAACCTTTAGGATAGTAAGAGTCATTTCTTTCATTGGTTTTAGAGCAGTACTCAGGGGTCCAATGGCCTCTCTTGCCACAGATATAATATCTGGTACTTGTAGGATGAGGGCTTGGCTTTTTAGGTTTGTTATTTAACTTTTCTTTCCTGGGTTTCCTTCTAGAGAGGTTAAAAGACAATCCTGACTTTGCAAGTAGGACTATTTGTTCTGATTTCACCCTTTTATTATTTTTGTTAGCAAGACAATCATATTCAGAATACTTATGTACAGAGATAAGTTCAGCAGTAAGAATATCAAGGATAAGGCTTTTTCTCTTGTTAAGAAGGTTATATTTGACAATATCCCAGATATTGGAGTGAGGAAGAGAATAAAGGATGGTATGTATAACAAGTATATCTTCTAGCTTATGTCTAGCCTCAACAATATGGTGTTTCAAGTTCAGGAATGATCTGATATGGTTAGACATTAAAGTGTGCTCATTCTATTTTTTGAGATAAAGCTTCTGAAAGTAATAATGAATATTGGTGTTCTGTCTTTGGGTAACATAGAGTTGACAAAGATGGTCCTATATTTTCTTAGATAAAGTACAAGACTAAATATGCTTGCGCTGTTCAAATTTGATAGCCCCATATATTAGGTCCATAGTGGTTAAGTCAGATTTGAGCCACTAAATGTGCTCATTCCATAAGCAGATCTACTCCTTATGGTCATCAAAGCTAAAAGGCAATGGTTTATTTGTTGTAGTATTAACAGGAGGGTTAGCAGAGGGTTTAGAAAAAGAAGATTACTGACCATCAATGATGAGCCAGAGGAGCTGAGCCTGAAGAGCTGACATCATGTTGTTAGTCTAGGCATAGTAATTATTCCTATTTAATTTGGGAAAATTGAACATTAAAGATGTTTCACTAACAGGTACCATAACCTCATAGCATATGTATAGGAATGTTCTTAGATACTAGAAATGCTGGACTGAGATCTAGACAGAAAGACTGGGTCTCAGGTTTACATTCAATGGTTTAAGTACTGTAGACAATATGTCTGTATTTGCTGAATAGTGAGAGAGAGACTTGGGGTAACAAGATAGTTACTAAATAACAGTAATAAATAATGAAAAAAGAGCAGAATATCAGTGGAGTAGGTGTCAAATAGGAAGGGGATAGCAGCATGGAAAGACTAGAATATACTGTGAATTACTATAAATATACTATGAGTGTATACTCTAAGTTCTGGGAAGTGATGCAATGAGTGGAGTCAGAGAGTAGAATATGCTTGTCACAAACTTTATTTAGACCATAACTCTGGGAATACTTGACTGATTTCAACAATATAAATGGCCACCAAAAGCCCTTAAGAAGACCTTTTGAACAGTACCAAAAATGTCTCAAAGCGATCAGTATTCACCAAGTTATTAGCAGATCAGTCAGTAATCACTAAGTCACCAGACACTAAATTGCTGATATCTCGGGAACTGCTTAACATAATTATTTGCTTCAACAACCATCATAAAGCTCTCTTCAATGCGCTTCTTTTGGCTATAAATAGAACTAGAGGAAATAAGATCCCATAGAGATACAAGGTCCTCAATGTTTGTATATAATACTGATTTTTACCCATAAATTATCATCTATCCTTGAATAGAACAAAGGACTGCTCTAAGATGGTTAGGTTATCTCTATTTCAAGAACAATAGCACTTCTATATGTAGAACAATAGATAGTGATCATGTGGTAGGCTGTCCTGGTGCACAGACTACCACAATTATATATTTAAAGACTGTATGTCTAAGAATAAACCTTAGACTTAACAACATCTTTTGCTACTTGTCTAACTTTGCTTTTTTGAGCACTTTAATTATCAAATCAACCAATCACAAATTAGTAAGTGGCCATTTGTAATAATGCTACTAGATAGAATAAGATATGTTGCTCTCCAGTTCTGTGGTTTTATAGCTAGTCTGGAGGGAACACAATAATAATGCAGGAGTGGAACAACCTTGGCCTTAGCTTATGTACTGTATCTTAATCTCCTGTTGTATATATGGTCACTTATTTTGGAGTAGTGGAATGTTGTCTGAGTAAGAGGTAAATTCAGGAGTAAAGAGTTATATAGTAGAGAGTGCTACAAGAGGAAGTGGCTTTATAACTTTAGGACTTTAATCTATAAACTAGGTTGCTCTTATATATCTACTCCGTATATATACTATAACTAGTAGAAAGGAGCCAGTCTGAAATACAATACTCCTTTCAGTCTGAAACATGATACTCCTATAGGAGATAAATAATAATAATAAAGAAAATGAATATAAATATTAATTTATACCAAATTTTCTGGTATATGACAGTAGGAGGTATTAGTGAAAAGATAACAAAGCAAAGAATTCACTCTATATAGTCACTTTGGCAATCAAGGTCATTATGAGAATCAAAGTTACATATTAAACTTTCTGTTAATGCTGATTTTATCTAACTCTGCTCATATTGCATTTGGTCTGCTTTGCTCACTTCCATTGCAGAATTATGTCATGTCATGGAGTGACATCAGGTTGTCTTGGAAACTCCATTTGCTAGAGCACTGCTTTGGATAATTACATATATAAATGGAAATGTAGTTACAGTTTTATCAAGTCTTTCTTGCTTCCCCTCATCTTCTCTTGCATGCAATTCATTTTGCTGCATCAACTTCCTGCTCTGTTCTATTACCTGGTTATTTTTCATTGAGCTCACTCAACTCTTGCTCCAACACCTGTTTCAGCTGAAGAGAGCCTGATGTAAGGGGACCCTACCAATGCTGCCCCTGAAACACTAGACTCACAGCCTGGAGTGATCCTGTACTTAATTAAATATTACTATGTAATATTTAATTCTCTTTAGCTTGACTCGGAGATTCCTGACTCTGACTAACAGGACTACAGGATCAGGGATGTCTCAGCAGTAGGAGTATATATATTGTAAAAGTATGCCCCAGGAGCCTTATCCTAATCTCTAAGAATTCTCCTGGAGTCTATTCCACTCTGGTCGCCCTTACACCTGATAGTTACTATATCAACACAGGTCCTGAATTCATCCTCAATGATGTTGTGTGTCTTATAGGATTAACTCTGACAACCAGGACAAATAATTTTATATTGGGGCC
>Ga0153972_1000483_pt1 | contig 12603 bp, 4 predicted proteins | sample TSGA056MetaG_FD_104732 | JGI IMG/M metagenome (GOLD analysis project Ga0153972, IMG submission 104732) | Attine ant fungus gardens microbial communities from Georgia, USA - TSGA056 MetaG | ecosystem: Host-associated > Fungi > Mycelium > Unclassified | place: USA: Georgia, George L Smith State...
CCGCCAGAGTGACCGACTGACGGTTATCACCAACAGAAGCCAGGGAGTAGCCCGGTATGCTCTTGGCATATTCAATGACGCCGCGGCTCCCTGTACTGACCACCTTATCGGCCGCCAGCGAAACTCCGGAGGAGTTCACATATTGTACCCGGTACCATACATCCTGAGTTTCGGCATAAATAAAGGTAATGATGTTATTGCTGGGATTTAAATCCAGTAATATGGAAACATCATACTTATCCGGCGTCAGACTGGTATGTGACTTGGGATACGCATAAACCATATATCCGGCGGTTCCCGAATAAGTATCCGCAGGAAACACATCCGTATATGTCAGTCCGCCGTCATTGGTTGTCAGGTACTTAACCGTATAAGTAGTCGACATATCCTGTACCCATTTGGCGTAGACTGTGGTGTTCTTCGTAATCAGGGTACCAAAGTCAAAACGGGTGGTCAAACCGGCGTCCGAGTACCATCCGGAGAAGAAATATCCGGTTCTGGTAGGGTCTGTGGCCGGCTCTGACGCTGTGTTGTTATAAACAACCGATTGGGCCGACACACTGGTTCCGCCATTTGACTGGAAAGTAACCGTGTATGTCGGAGGGTTCCATTTTGCATATAAGATCAGGTGATTCGCCGGCATTGTTTTCCCAGAAAAATTATATGGCTGCTGGAAATCTGGATCTAAATACCAACCCCCAAAAGTCCAGTCTGAATATACTCCTATGGGTCTGCTTGTGGGAGCTGATCCGGCTCCGGAAATATCCGCCGTAAATTTATAGCTTGCAGTACTGGATAAATTCCCATTCACATAAGTAATCGTATAAGTAAGTAATTTGTAATAAAGATTCGCCGTGTTACTGGCAGGAAAACTTGCTTGTCCGGTTGAATCCCAGGCACTCCATGTCACGTCCGACCAATCCCGGTCATATCCAAGAATCGGATGATATTCTTCATCAAATGTCATCGTTATAGTCTGGGCCGGACTGGCGCCTATGGTTATTACCTTGTAGGAAGCATAACCACCGTTAATATCTTCAACCCAATAATTCACTACATACGTCTTTCCCACACCAAAGGAATAGTGCGTCAAATCCATATTATATCCCGGCATTAATTCCAGTGTACTGTAATAATAGCCGGTCAGACCGCTATACCACACATAGCCTCCATAGGCGGTGCTTGACCCAACTGCTGCTGCCCACAGTGATGCAATATTGGCTTGATATTTTGCCGTAATACTTCCCACCGTAGTTCCTGAAACCTTAAAATTAATGGTATACTTGTTTCGGCTGAAATATACATTAACAATCGAAGAACCATCACCCGCTATGGTAACCGGGGCCGAGCTCAGGTAGGTTCCATAAGGCACTGAATAGGTGCCGGCGAGTACCGTAACTACAGAGGCGGTTGTAGCTGTAACCCCAGTTACCGTACTATGCAACGAATAGTCTGTATCTTCCGCATTTTCCAGCCATAAAAGCACTGTATAAGTAGTAGATGCCGGCGTCCACTTTGCATAATATACCGTATCCGCCGTAATAGTCTGAGTACCGGATACCGGAGCAGTCAATGCTGCATCTGCATACCAGCCGGCAAAGGTATAGCCTGTTCTTGTCGGTGTATAGGAACTCAAATTAATACTGTCGGTATACTTCACATACTGTGTGGTAATATAGGTTCCGCCGTTTGATTGGAACTTCACGGGAAATTCATCTAAAGTATAAAGAATCTCCACCTCCGTATCAGCAGCAACCGCCGAGCTAATTATTACATTATTAACAGGTTGTGCAGTATATCCATACACTGTTTTGGCTTGACCATTGGTCATCTGATTTATATAGCCGGATCCGATCTCTGTCAGGGAGCTGTTAGTCACGTAACTCCCGTTCACCTGCTCAAACTTATGAAGAACAGTATACTGGCCCGCCAGTGCAACATATACGATCGTAATGGTCGTATCACTCTGGATGATTCCGGTCAAGGATCCTCCGGTTATGCTAGTCCCGCTGGAACTGCCCAAACGAGGTTCATAGCCCGGAATATTCGGTACCGATACCGTATAGGTATCCCCGGCATAGTACCACCCGTCAAAATAAGGCGCTGCCAAGGCATTGGTGCCATCCATCAGGAATGCCACCGACAGAAGATATTCCACTTCAGTACCGACGCCTCCTCCTGTGGGCGTTCTGGTAAGGTCGAAGGGCTTTATGGAGATACCGCCTCCTCCGGAAATAGTATTTTCTGTCTGAGTCAGGTCATTTCCCGATACATCGGCAGAATCATCTCCTTCCGCATCACCGCCGGTAAGATCAGATGATGATACACTTCCGGCGTCAGAATCCGAAACATCTCCCGCACTTACTGAATCTGCGCTCACCTCTCCTTCTGTTCCCTGCGTTTCAACCTGCGTTTCATTTTCTTTAGCATATGCATTGATTGTATTTTCCGATAAAGTACCAAAAATCATTAAAAACGCAAGGAATATAGCCAGGGGGCTTTTCATTCGCATTTTCATTAAAATCCTCCTTTTTATCAGCATCTCTAAGATTTTAAGAGCTGATATGACAAACCTGGTTTACACCATCATCTTCTATCTAAATAAGAATCCATTTATAAAAAGCGAACGGTGTAAACCATTTTCAGCTTGTCCTGTTATTTTTATAGTTCTGTGAGCTTACCTACCAAGATATAACGGGAATTATCCAACTCATAAGTACAAGTACACAAGGTGACCAGCCGGTCTCCCCAGGCAATGGCAACATCCGCATCAAAAGTGGAGCGCTCCCGGATCTGAGCCAGATACTGGGTGAACTCCCGGGAACTTTCAAAATTTATCGTAAGCTCCTCTTTGGCGTCCTCCATTATGTAACCGGCGAACAGTTGAATCTCATAACCGCCCTGAGGCGTCTGTAATTCTATTACCGGGTGTTCCTCATAGTAAGTCTGCTGCTTATAATTTCCCAATGGGGCAAACATGTCGCCGGAACGCATATTATGACCGTAAATAATGGTATTATCATCGGTAAAATCACTGTTATTGAGACAGTCCATAAATATTGACCCGGCTTTATTCACCGTCCCGTTGGGTAAATGGGTCAGATAATAATCATTATCACTGCCCTGTACCACCGGAAAGTTGATATTAGTTCCCGAACAACGGATCCACGCAACACTATTTTCGACGGATTCCCATATGGGAGACCAATCGGTCTCCCCTTCGGGAATCTGCCCCTGTTCATCCGCTGCTTCGGCAATTACCGCCTCCGCCTGGCCGGAGACTTCCTGGTAATAGGTTTGGCTCTGTGATCTGATATAAAGCTCCCTTACCATTCCGCCTGCAAAGAATAAAGTTATCAAGATAACTGCCACAATCAAAATTTGCAGTATTTTATCCGTGCGTTTTCCGGTCTTCATGTTCATACCCAATGTCCGCTTCAGCTTCTTCTGCGCTTCCGATAGATTCCAAGAAGCATCAACAAGGACCCCAGGGAACAGGCAAGACCAACTCCCATGGCTTTCACTGAATCCTCCACTCCGGTTTTCGGGCTTCTGGTGGTAATGGCAGCTGCCGCCAGTCCGATTCTTTCCTGTCCCGCTTTAAACATCGCGGCAGTTTCAGGATCCATAGTTGCGATGGTGCCGTCAGCCGTAATAGCCAGCATACCGTTTACATAGGTTACCGCATAACCGCCCTGAAGCTCAGGTCCGGAAACAGTCGTTACATAAGTACCGATGGCTCCTCCGGGTGTACGCGTCACGGTATAGCTTAAGGTATCGCCGCCCAGTAACCCAACCGCCGTGGCGGAAAGATAAATATCGGCTGCGCCGTACGCTTGGATCAGATAATCACCATATACGGTAACCGCTCTTGGCGTCACGCTTAAAGTACCGGCTACGGTTATCAGTTTATAGTTTCCGACATAGGCATCTTTTACCTCGATCCGATACGATCCCACATTGGTTGCGTTATCGCATACCAGGGTATACTCAACGGTATCATCACCGACAAGGCCGGTAATGGTAGCCGAGAAGTTCGGGTTGCCTTCACCGTAAATCTTCGAACAGTCGTTGGCGATAAGATAAGCTTCCTTGGGAGTAACCGTCAAAGAACCGTATACGGTTTCCGTGACATAATAACTGGTTACATCAACCTCGCCGCTCCTGTTCCCTCTCAGAATCCTAAAGGTCACCACATTATCAACGGTTCCCACATTCTGCAGACTGCCGCTGGTGGATGCCACCAGGTAATCCCTTCCATGCAGGGTACCGGTATAAGAGTATCCGGCTTCCGTCAAAGGAGTGGCGTCATATTCCTTGCTGGCACTCTTGGAGGTAATTGTAATCACATTATTCTTGTCCGGTACGATGCTCAGACTGCCGGCAAGATAAGTAACTTTATAATTGCCCTGGATCTGCGCTCCGGTTGGCATGATCTGGTATGTTTTGCAGTCTTCACCGGCGCTGCGGCTGAGACTATAGGTGATGCTGTCATTGTTATAGGTTCCGGTAACGGCAGCAGTAAAAGCAGGATCCTTTTGTCCGTAGCCCTTGCTTACATTATTTGCGGTTACAGTGACTGCGGCATAAGTAACTTCCAAAGTACCTAAGGTGTCACCTGCCACATAATAATTACCTGCTTTCGCACTTCCCCATACCAAGGTATAAGAGTTGGAAGAGCTGCCGACATTCGTCTGGCTTCCGCTGGTCTTTACCGTTAAGGTTTCTCCTGTCACCAAACCGCTCACATTGCTGCCGGCCGCTGTCAGCGGAGTGCTGTCATAAGCCTTATTGGCGCTGCCGGTGGTGATGGTGATAGCTTTAGGATTTACCGTCAGGGTTCCTAAGGTATCCGTAACTGAGTAGTTGGATTCCAGAGCGGTCTTATCCCATACGATTGTATAGGTGTTTGCAGAACTTCCCGCATCCTTCCGGCTTCCGGTGGTTCTAATGGTAAATGCTTCATTATTAACCAAGCCGCTGTAAGTGATTCCGCCTTCTGTAAGCGCGATTCCGTCATAGGTCTTGGAATTACTTGAGGTTGTCACAATGACTGCCGCTTTGTTCACGGTCAAAGTACCCAGGGTTCCGGTTACCTCATAGTTATTCTGATTAGCCGTACCATTCCATACAATTGCATAGGTATTGTCGGAACTTCCCGCATTTAACCGGCTCCCGGTAACCGTAAAGGAAATGGTTTCGCTATTCTGCAGTCCGCTGTAGGTTCCGGTGGGTGCGGTAAGCGCGGTTCCGTCATAGGTTTTGGAATCACTGGCCGTAGTTACGCTTAGAGCTGCTTTGGTTACTGTCAGTGTACCTAAATTTTCCACTATGTCATAGTTCGTCTGGCTGGCTGTTCCATTCCAGACAATTGTATAAGTGTTAACCGAGCTTCCTGCGTTTAACTGACTTCCCGTTACCGAATAAGTGAAGGTTTCACCATTCTGCAGTCCGCTGTAATTAGCAGTTGCTGCGGTAAGGGCAGTTCCGTCATAGGACTTGGAAGCGCTGTCTGTAGTTACCGTAACCTGCGCTTTATTTACGGTCAGGACACCTTGCTGATAGCTGCCGATGTAATAATTTACGGTAATATCCACACCGCCGGCATCTTCAATCCACATGCTGGTTATGGTATTGGCTGAGCTTCCCACAGTGGTCTGACTTCCGGCAGTGGTAACATGAACGGTATGGCCGGGGCCTAAGGTTCCGCCGACTAATTCAGAGGTATTGCCAACATCCGTTAAAGCCGTGCCGTCATAAGGCTTGCTCAGACTTCCCGCCTTCACCACAATCACATTGGTGGTGTCGACATTAACCGTAAGTGTTCCGGGCATGTGGCTGCCCTGAAGATAATTAGCGGTCACATCATTTCCCTGAGCGTCTTCAATCTTAATGCTTAGGACCGGATTGGAAGAGCTTCCCACATTGATCTGGCTTCCGCCGGCATTGATTGATAAGGTATGGCCGGAAATCAGCGTTCCTGTCAACAGTGTATAGGCATTGCTTGTCAGTGCGGTTCCATCATAGAGCTTGGAAGCGTCATCCGCTTTTACGGCTATGATGTTGGCCGGGTTGACGGTTACCACCAGATTGCCAAGGATATGGGGACCCAGCACATAGTTGCCGGTCACATCGTTCCCCCCCGTATCTGTGATCAGGATGCTTGCCACTGTGTTGAAGGAACTGCCCACATTGGTCTGACTGCCGCCGGTGGTTATCGCTACCATGGTATGCCCCGCCAGCAGAGTCCCGCCGGTATGAACAGCACTGCTTTGTGTCAAAGGAGTACCGTCATAGGTCTTGTTGGCAGATCCGGTGGTTACGATAATAGGATTGGAATAATTCAGAGTAACGCTAAGGGCTCCGTCCACATGCGGGCCTACCGCATAATTAGATGTAACATCAATCCCCAGGGCGTTCCTGATTACTACATTGGTAACGATATTGGCGCTGTTGCCGACATTGGTCTGAGTCCCGCCGGTCGTTGCCGTCCAGGTATGCCCGGAAACCAAGGTTCCGCTGAATAAGGTGGAACTGCTGTCTGTCAATGCGGTTCCGTCATACACCTTGCCTGCGCTTCCTGCTTCTATGATAATCGGGTTACTATAATCCTTTGTAACAGTAAGAGTTCCGGCCACAAAAGTACCGATTACATAATTACTGGTTACATCGATATTACTGCTGTCCAATATTCTTAAACTGGTAATTATGTTCGAAGAACTTCCCACATTGGTCTGTGAGCCGCTGTTTATGGGATAGGCAGTCAGGGTTGAACCCAGATTCCCGCTGATCAGTACACAGGTACCATCCGTCAAAGCGGTTCCGTCATAAGCTTTGCCGGAGCTTCCGGCCGCGAAAACCAGAATGTTGCTGGGATCCTTTTCCACCTTCAGCAAACCGTCAATATGGGTTCCCAAAACATAATTGGAAGTTACGTCATTACCGGTCGCGTCTTCGATCCAGACATATGACACCACATTGGGCATAGTCCCCACAGATGTCCGGCTGCCGGTAATATAAGCCTTCACCACATGTCCGGCCGCCAGCGTCCCGCCGGTCTGGGTATAGTTATCATATGTCAGCGGAGTACCGTCATAATACTTGGACGTACTTCCCGCTGTCACCACAATAGTATTGGAAGTATCAAGGTTTACCGTCAGGGTTCCGGCAATATGGGTACCCAATTGGTAATTACCGGTCACATCATTGCCCGTAGCGTCTTCTATCCGTACTTGGGTAACAACATTTGCCGAACCTCCCACATTGGTCTGGCTTCCGACAACAGTGGCATGAGCCGTATGACCTGACGCCAATGTACCTGAATCCACGACGGCATTGTTATATACCAGGGCGGTTCCGTCGTAAAGCTTGCTGGCAGTTCCCGCTCTCATTATGATTGTATTGCCGGTATTTTTAGTAACTGTAAGAGTGCCGGGATATGCGGTAACATTGTAGTTACCTTCCTTGGCGGTGCCGTTCCATGTCAATGTATAGGTGTTTGCCGAGCTGCCTACATTGGTCTGGCTTCCGGTAACAGTAAAGGTAACTGTCTCACCACTCACTAACCCGGTAATATAATTATTTGCGGTACTTGTTTCTGTCAGGGCCGTTCCGTCATACAGTTTGCCGTCGCTGGCCGTAGTAACAGAAATAGCCGCCTTACTGATTACCACATAGGCATTCAAGGTAATGCTTTCGGTGCCTCTGGTAATCTTTGCCTCAACCAGATAGCTGCCCGCATCGGTAAAGGTCGGATTAGCACTTTGCGGAACACCGTCCGCATAATACTGCACGACATCCCCGGTTTGAAGAGTCCCTGACAATGTGGCGGACGAAGAAGTCCCGTCGTATGTTTTGGAACCTCCGGTCAATGAAAATCCGGTAAAATCAGCTTCCCATATGGCATAAAGAATCGTATTTCCGGTAATATACATCATTTCTGCCGGCCCATAATGCTTGCTGGTATCAATGCCGTCAGCTTCCGTGCTCCATGCCACAAAGGTATAACCGGGTTTCGCCGATATCCCTGTTACACTAAGTCCCAGCACCGTGACAAGACCCGATCCGATATTGGTGGCCGGTACTACAAAATCACTTCCGGTACCGCCGTTAGGTTTATAGGTAACGGTATAAGCGCCCCGGTAGTTCACATCATAGTTGTTTAAAATATGATTGACGGTAGCGATACTGGTACTGGCCGAGTCAATATTGGTCAGAGCCGCAGCATTTACCGGCGGTCCGTAAGTATCAGCAGCTGAATTCCCGGAAAAGTTAACACTGCCGGAAATCGTCAGATTGGCATAACTGCCGCTCGCAACCGGATTCGCATAACTGGACTGAGTGGTGTAAATACCACCGCCGTCGGTGGAAGCAGTGTTACCGGTTATACTGCCGTTATTAATCTGCACCTTACCATGGCTTTCCGTATAGATCCCGCCGCCATAAATTGCGGAGTTTCCGCTGATAGTACCGTTTGTAACGGTAATTAATGACGTTGATGCGGAAGCGCTGTCATGAAACAGACCGATACCGCCGCCATATACATTTACATAACTCGCATTGCCCGAATTATTTACCACCGAGTTGTTGGTAATATTTCCTCCGCTCATTGTAAAGTTATTCACCGTATTTCCGGTGCTGTATAGTCCCACGCCGCCGCCAAAAGCACTGCTGTCATCAACTTTATCAACTTGGTTGCCGCTGACGGTGCCGCCGCTCATATTGAAGACAGCGCCATTCATAAGAGCAACACCGCCGCCGAAGAGCACATTGCCTACCGCGCCTCCAACCGTATTGCCGGTTATGGTGCCTCCTGACATTGTGAAAGTGGAAGCTTTGGTTCCGGAAGTGTTTGGCTGTCCGATAAATACACCGCCGCCGGCAGTCCAGTTGGCACTGCTGGTACATAATGCGGTATTATTCCGGATCGTTCCGCCGTTCATGATAAATTCACTGCCGTAATTGAGATATACACCGCCGCCATAAGTATAGTTGCCGCCGCTGCTGTTTACATAACAGTCCTGAATGGTGGCTCCGGAATTCATGGTAAATGTGCTCTCGTTGGTGATATTTACACCGCCGCCCATTGACTGTCCATTGGAAACCACTCCACAGTTCTGGATGACAGCCCCATTATTCATGGTAAGGTCACCGCCGACAACATATACACCGCCGCCTTCACGTGCCGTAGTAGTGAAACAGTTCTGGATTACCGCGCCGCTGTTCATCACCAGGCTGCCGCCTGACTGAACACTGATACCGCCGCCGGTGGCATTGCCGTCCAGGATTACATTATCCAGCGTCAGGCTGCCGTTTACCCGGATGTGTCTTTCATTGGATGAATCCTGAGTAATCGTCGCTCCTCCCAGGGAGGTCAGGACAACATTATTGCCGGCAGCAAGAACTGCCATATTTCCCATTGAAGTATCAGTCATAGTAACAGTAACGGTATAGCTGCTGCTGGTGGAATCTCCGTTGATAGCGTTAAAAGCCGCCTCAAGGGTAGGATAGTTTATGTTGATCGCGGAATTCGACGAACCGCCGACAAGATACCCGCCTGATAATGGCATAATTCCGGGCGGAGTCCGCATACCCGCATTAATACCGGTTACCACTGTGCCTTCAATAATCACAATAGGAGCACTGTAAGCATTAACATAATCGGCTGTGGATAATACGAATTTATTATCCCCGCTGATACCGTGAAGCGGCAGCAGGTAGGATACCCCGCCAATGTCCTCGCTTTTGACGCCAACCACATAGGTTCCCGGTGTCAGATTGGAAAAAGTATAATTCCCGGAAGCATCCGTATAGGCCCGGCTTACGGAGTTGGTTAAATCACTTTCTTCGTATAAGCTGACCAGATATCCGGCAAGCGGCTTTTCTCCTGCGTCATATACTCCGTTGCCGTAGTATACGTTGTTACTTGCATCCGATGAAACATCCAGCCACAGCATACCGCTGATGGAAGCATCTCCGCCGCTGACATCTCCGCCGCTGATATCTCCGCCGCTGACATCTGCGTCCTCGGCCGCCGAAGAACCCTGGGCCACATTACCGTCCGGCACCTGAGTTTCATCCGAATTCTCTATCACCCCCGTTCCTTCCTGCGCATTTGATTGCACTGTTTGTGAAAACAACATTGCTACCATCAGGACAAAGGACAACATTTTCCTGATTGTCTTGCGTTTTTTCATTTTTACCTCCTGGTATGGAAATAGGTATAAATGTAGAATTTCAATTCTATCCGCCTATTCCCTACATTTCATTTATACCAATACATATGGCATCTGCTGTTTAACAGTGGAGCAGTTATATCCTATTGATATTGGTTCATAAAAATTAGTTCACTTTCTCCCGGTGCATTTCATCATTAAGATTCTAGGAAATGAGCTTATATGTATTACTTTTGGCAACTGAATATATCCTTGATTTGATTCTGTTTCCATGTGCTGTTAAAAAGACAAATCGCCCGAACATTTTATAATTCCTGCTGCCTCGTTAACTCCTTCCGAAGTCTCATGTTCAGCAATATGACATAAGTCATCTTTTGTTGTCGGGGCGTCCAGCTTCTCATTAAACGGATGAAGTTTTCCCCATCCCCTATCCGATCATCTTGGGTGTCATTGTCTTTTTCATCTGCCATCTTGATCCTCCTTTCGTAATTAAGCTGCATGTTTTGGTACTGCTCTTATCCTAAAACCAAAAGAGCAAAAGCTCCCTGGAAAAAGTTACTTGTTGAAATTACGTATTCGGCGCTTAAAAACAGCCCCTACAGAATGTTTGTTATTAATAACTCATTTTATTTAAAATTAAAATCGAACAATTTATTTGTTCGACCTGTGTATTTCTTACTGTATTTTCTATGAAATAATTATACGTTGCGCAGAAAACTTTGTCAACATAACCGACAAATATTTGTAGTTATTTTTTTGACAAATATTTGCAGTTATTTTAAGAAACAGTCGTTCTTTTGGAAATTATGGCGGTAATAAATTAATTATGGACAGACCGCAAAAGTTCCGAAAACCTTACCGGGTTTTCGGAACTTTTGCGGTCGAATAAGGCATTACCAAATACCTTACTTTACATAACCTTCAGATAGAATCATAGAAACAGCAGCACCGTTATGGAAATATAAGGCAGAAACGGAACCGGCACAATTAAATTGCCCTTATTATTTATATTATGCCGAAACACCTGTACCACAGATAACAGCAATAATGCCGCTGCCATATGCATAAAATACACCTTTAACCCACCTCCCGTTCCGGCTTCAAACAGGGCACAGACCCAAAAAGCTTTTGCGTCCGCTTTTCCATACATTCGAGAGAACAAAAAACGCTGCACGAGCCAAAATAAAACAATTGAAGCCGCCATTTCCGATAATGTCCGGTTCAGCAAGCAAAGGAGGAGTCCCGCAAGCGCACCAAGGATATGAAGAAAATCATAAACCTGAGTTGTTTGTATATCCACCAGGGAAGCCAGCAGCAGATATGAGAAAAAGATTCCGGCCAGGAAAATCTCACCTATCCGCCAAAGGGGCTTAAAGAGTGTCAGCCATAATGCTGCCGCCATACCGGCAAATAAAATAATTCTGTTCACGGGCTCATCTCTTTTCAAATTATGCTCGGAATCATAACGCATCACCAGATTCAGTACCAGATCGGTCAAAAAACAGATTTCCGGAAATATAATAATAACTCTGATATTCATAGTCATTGACTACCTCAGTCTGGTTCTGATATCGTCCAGTACACTTCCTTCCACACCGATGGTGTTGAACCTGGGATATCTTTCGATTTCCGTGCCGTCTTTATAAGCCCTGACCGTAATCTGAAAATCCGCACAGGGCGTTCCCAGCGGCACCATAAACAAAAGCGCTTCCTCCTGCCGGTAGGATGGTGTTTCATAAATATAAATCTGATTCAACTGAGGGTTAAGATTCGTTAATTCCTTGGGAAAAATAACTTCCACCCGATCGGCATAGCCGGTTGTGATTATATCAAGGATTCCACTTTCACCGGCTTTAAACACAGGATTGTGCGGAACCAGAATTCTTTGCAGCGATACGGTCAGGGAAAACTCCTGGCAGCCAAAGCTTTCTGTCCGTTCATTCCCCACATTGTCCACCGCATGGAATTCCACGGTAAAGTCACCGTTAAATATGGCGATATCTTCCGTCAGCGTCAGTTCCAGCACCCCGCTTGGGGCCGCATAAAACACCTCTCTGGCGCCATTATCGTTATTGGTAATAACAGCATAAAAATCTCGCAGCCCGCTGCCAACGTCAGTAGCAGTAAAGGATAATTTTTGTTCCGTACCGTTTTGGTCAATCACATCCAGAGAATCCAAAATATCCAGACCGGTTATAACCGGCGGAGTATTGTCACCAATAAGATAGATACTATTTTTGGTATCTTCCTGTTCATCTGAATAAACAATACTGTTCCGGTATGCTGCCCCCGCCTGAGGAGTAACATAAACCGTATTGCCGTCCATTGTGGCAGGCATGGTAAATCTTTGTACTGCCGTCAGCTTCTTGCAGTAATCACTGCGTTTCGTGACGGTATAGGCATCATCCGCCAAAAAGTCTCTTCCGTC
>Ga0153972_1000485_pt1 | contig 12593 bp, 15 predicted proteins | sample TSGA056MetaG_FD_104732 | JGI IMG/M metagenome (GOLD analysis project Ga0153972, IMG submission 104732) | Attine ant fungus gardens microbial communities from Georgia, USA - TSGA056 MetaG | ecosystem: Host-associated > Fungi > Mycelium > Unclassified | place: USA: Georgia, George L Smith State...
CAAGGCTCCACAGGGGAAGCCTTCGGCGGTTCTTTTGTGCCTTTATGAGACCTGCCAGCCATCCGCACGCAGGTTTTCGGGCAGGTCTATTGAATCCGCAATACCGCTACGCCTCAAGAGTGTCCGCCGCGCCGCGGAGGCCGTCATAGAACAAGGCGTAGGAAACGCAAATATAAGATTGCAGCCAGAAGTACAGGATGCCCAGGGTGAAGGGAGCCAGCAATGCCCAGCCGATGAAGCTAAGCTGCAAGACAAAGTAATCCAGCTTGTGTCCCCGCATCATTTGCTTGCTGCGGGAGATCGCCTCCAGGGGCGAAATATCCGGATTGTCCCGCAGAATGAAGGGGGCCATGGCGTAGCGATAAGACGCGATAATGCCGGGAATGAACAGCAGCAGGCTCCATAAGAGCACGAACAGACCCATAAGAATATACAGAAGAACAACCTTCCCCAATTTCAGGAAGCCGTCGAAAAGATTTTGATAGGAGGAGGCCTCCTGCCGTGCAACCATTAAGCAATAGGAATTACCATAGCCGAAGCCCAGAACGCTTACAACCAGGGTGATTGCAATCCCTAGGAGCTGAACCCATAAGAAGCCGCCGCTGGAATTCCAGTTGTAGCTCCAGTCAGTCACGTCAGAAAATCTGAATGTACTCATCATGCCTGACAGGCTGGTTGCAACGCTCAAACCATCCAGCAGAATGAGCAGCAGGATGTATACGAGGGTTACCTTCCAGGCTGCGGGGCTTGCCAAGGTTTTCAGACGCTTGGCTTCCTGCTTGAGCTCCATACGATTGTAGTAATACATATATCTCACATCCCTTTTCATGTTTAGCAGGTTATTTCCTGCCCTTTGCGGCGGCCTTTTCCATAAATCGTTCCGTCTGCACAACAAATCGGGTGTGGCTGCCGCTGCCGATCTCGCCCCGATCATCGCTTGCATGCATTTGGAATTCCACCTGGCGGCCCGCGACAGCTGTGACTGTGGCGGCAGCCGTTACGGTCATACCCATAGGCGTCGCGCTGGAATGGCTGACCGCAATTTGGGTGCCAACCGAACTCATGCCCGGCTCCAGATAGGGCGTTAGGCATTCCGCGGCCGCCAGTTCCATCAGCGCCACCATCATGGGCGTAGCAAACACGTCCGCAAGGCCGCTGCCTATCGCACTGGCGATGTTGGAGCTGTCCACGACAGTGGACGCGGTATGCGTGGCTCCTATTGGTATTTTTATTTCATTCACCTCCCTTTTATTCTGGATGCTTCTGCGATCGCGCGTCGTGGAGGGCATCCAGCGCCGCTTTCTCCGTTTCCAGGAAGAAGACGTGGCCGCCCTTATTGGATTCATAGATAAAATCCAGCAAATTTTTGCTTTTATATATCGAAAAATCTCCCACAATGGCGATTTTGAAGCGATAGGTTGAAAATTTTTGCAATATTTCACCGGCAAGGCCGGTTTTCAGATCGAAGAAGGGGGGAGGCAGGCTTTCCGCAAAAAGCACGGCCTTCTCGCAGCCGTGGACAAAGCGGATTTCCGTCATCAGATCTAGGGCCGCCTGCACGTCCGTAAAAAGTGCCGGCCCGGTGACAATCGCCGCCTTGGAGGCCTCCTGCTCGTGAATTGTAATTTTCATTTTATCCATTTTGATTAAACCCCGCGGCAGATTCCAGATATTCGCCCAGGGCCGTTGCCTTGCCTAAGCGGGCAGTTTCCTCCGCAGCCAGGCGGGCATATTGCTGCTTTATCACCGGATCCTCCGTTTCCAGCGCATATTTTTGGTAATTGAAAACGCCATGACGACAGTTTTCCTGATAATTTCCGATAATTTCCGAAAGCGTGTCATACTGCGCCTGTGTCAGCTCAAACTTCATTGATAAGCTCCTTTGCGATTTCCAAGATGATTTTCCGACTGCGCGAAACAGACTATTTTAGAGGCGCCCTTTAATAATAGTCAACTTTCATAAAGGATAGGGCGGAAATACGGATGAGTTCGTTAAAAAATTGACGTACTCCGTTATGGACACACAAATGATAATATGATACTATTAAATAAGGAAATTTGCAACCAAATTTTTCATACCCGCTGGTTTTTTTTAGGCGGAAATCAAACAAAAGGAGCGTAGAACGGTATGCCGACAGTGTTGTTGGAGAAAAGGGAACATGTGGCGGTTCTTACGATTAGCCGCCCCGAGGCGTTGAATGCCCTGAATTCCCAGGTGCTGAACGACTTGGATGACGCCATTGCCCAGGTCGAACGGGACGGTGAAGTCTATGTGGTGATTTTAACAGGCGCCGGCAAGGCCTTTGTGGCGGGCGCGGACATCGGCGAGATGAAGGAGCTTACCGCCCGGGAAGGGAAGGCCTTTGGAAAGCTGGGAAGCGGCGTTTTCCTGCGGCTTGAGCAATTGGAAAAGCCGGTGATCGCGGCGGTGAACGGCTATGCCCTGGGCGGCGGCTGTGAGCTGGCGCTGTGCTGTGATATCCGGATCGCGGGGGATAAGGCCCGGTTTGGCCAGCCGGAAACAGGTCTCGGCATTACGCCCGGCTTTGGGGGAACCCAGCGGCTGCCGCGGGTGGTGGGGATGAGCCGCGCCAAGGAGTTGATTTTCACCGGTCGGCAGGTCAAGGCCGACGAGGCGGAGAAAATCGGCCTGGTAGACGCGGTGGCGCCCCAGGACTCCCTAATGGAGGAGGCGATGAAGCTGGCGGAGCAGATCGCGAAAAACGCGCCCTTTGCCGTCCGGCAGAGCAAGAGCGCCATAAATCGGGGCTGCCAGTGTGATATCGCCACGGGCCTGGCCTACGAGGCGGAGGCTTTTGGCCTGTGCTTTTCGACGGAGGATCAGAAGGACGCCATGACCGCATTTGTAAATAAGGAAAAGCTGGGCGGTTTCAAAAATAAATAATAACGAGAGGGGAATTTATCCATGAAAAAGGTTTTTGTCGTTGGCGCGGGCACCATGGGGCTGGACATTGCGCAGGTTTTCGCCAGAAACGGGTATCAGGTAGTCGTCCGGGACGTTACGGAGGAAATTCTTGCAGGCGCCAAGGCCCGGCTTGAAAAATCCCTGGAGAAATTGGTTGTGAAGGGGAAGCTGGACGAGGCCAAAAAGGGAGAAATCCTGGGGAATCTGACCTTTACCACGGCCCTTGCGGAGGCGGCGGACTGCGAGCTGGTGCTGGAAGCCATCGTGGAAAATATCGAGATTAAAAAAGCACTTTTCGCGGAACTGGACGGCGTCTGCAAGGCGGAAACCATCTTTGCCTCCAATACTTCCGCGATCTCCATCACGGAGATCGCCAGCGTGACGACGCGGGCGGACAAATTCCTTGGCATGCATTTCTTCAACCCCGCCACGATTATGAAGCTGATTGAGGTTATCCGGGGCGCGGGCACGTCGGAAGAGACGTTTAAGACCATCTGCGCCCTTTCGGAGGCCATTGGCAAGGAGCCGGTGGAGGTGGAGGAATCGGCCGGTTTTGTAGTAAACCGGCTGCTTGTCCCCATGATCAATGACGCGGTTTATATGTTGTCCGAAGGCGTCGCCTCCGCGGCGGATATTGATAAAGCAATGCGCCTGGGGGCGAACCATCCCATGGGGCCCCTGACCCTGGCGGACTTTATCGGCTTGGACGTGTGCCTTGCCATTATGGAGACCCTGTTTTCAGAAACCGGTGATCCCAAGTACCGGCCCGCGCCGCTGCTGCGGAAATACGTTCGGGCGAAAAGACTTGGGAAAAAGACCGGGGAAGGCATCTTTCAATACAAGTAAGCGCTGCGTATAAGCGGACGATTTGGAAAAAAGGAGGACTACCCAATGGATTTCAGCCTGTCAAAGGAGCATAAGCTTTTGCAGGAAATGTACCGCCGCTTTGCTGAAAACGAGGTAAAGCCCTTGGCGGAGGAAATTGACGAGGAGGAACGGTTCCCCGCGGAGACGGTAGAAAAGCTGGCCCGCTATGGCTTTTTGGGCATTCCGTTTCCCAAGGAGTACGGCGGCCAGGGCGGGGACGTGCTGGCTTACGTGATGGCCGTTGAGGAGTTGAGCCGGGTTTGCGGTACCACGGGGGTGATTGTGTCGGCCCATACGTCCCTTTGCGCCGCGCCCATCTATGAAAACGGGACGGAGGCGCAAAAGCAAAAATACCTGCCTGACCTGCTTGCCGGCAAAAAGCTGGGGGCCTTCGGCCTGACCGAGCCGGGGGCGGGCACGGACGCCGCCGGACAGGAGACACGGGCGGTGCTGGACGGTGACAACTATATTCTGAACGGTACCAAAATTTTTATCACTAACGCGGGCCAGGCCGATATTTATATCATCTTCGCCATGACCGACAAGGCGAAGGGGACGAAGGGCATTTCCGCTTTTATCGTGGAAAAGGACTTTCCCGGCTTCGCCGTCGGGAAAAAGGAAAGGAAGATGGGTATCCGCGCCTCCTCTACTGCGGAGCTGATCATGGAAAACTGCGTTGTACCCAAGGAAAACCTGCTGGGGAAGGAGGGCAAGGGCTTTTCCATCGCTATGAAGACGCTGGACGGCGGGCGGATCGGTATCGCGGCCCAGGCCTTGGGACTGGGGGAGGGCGCCATCTCCGAGACCATCCAGTATGTGAAGGAACGGAAGCAGTTTGGCCGCCGCATTTCCCAGCAGCAGAATACCCAGTTCCAGCTGGCGGATATGCATACGAAAATGGAGGCGGCAAAATATTTGGTCTACGCCGCGGCTATGAAAAAGGAAAACCAGGAGCCCTATTCCAACGACGCGGCCATGGCGAAGCTATTTGCCGCCGAGGCCGCCAGCGATGTAACGCGCCGCTGCGTTCAGCTGTTCGGCGGCTATGGGTATACCCGAGAATATCCGGTGGAGCGCATGATGCGCGACGCGAAAATCACGGAAATCTACGAGGGCACCAGCGAGGTTCAGAAAATGGTCATCGCGGGCGCGCTGGGCATAAAGTAGGAGGTTCAGGATGAAAATTATCGTTTGTATCAAGCAGGTACCGGACACCACTGAGGTGAAGCTGGATCCTGTAACCGGCACCTTGATCCGGGAAGGGGTGCCCAGCATCATTAATCCCGACGACAAATCGGGAATCGAGGCCGCCCTTCAATTGAAGGAGCGCCTGCCCGGATCCACCGTCACCATCCTGTCCATGGGCCTGCCCCAAGTGGACGTGGCCATGCGGGAAGCCCTTGCCATGGGTGCCGACGATGCGATTTTGCTGTCCGACCGCCCCCTGGGCGGCGCGGATACCTGGGCCACCTCATCCACGGTTGCGGCGGCAATTAAAAAGCTGGATTACGACCTGATCATCTGCGGCAGGCAGGCCATTGACGGAGATACCGCCCAGGTCGGCCCCCAGATCGCGGAGCATTTAGGCCTGCCCCAAGTCACCTACGTGGAGGCGATCGAAGCGGCTTCTGAGGAACAGCTTGTGGTACGCCGCCAGTTTGAGGATCGTTACCACATCGTCGAGGTGAAACTTCCCTGCCTGATCACCACCCTGTCGGAGCTGAACGCGCCCCGCTATATGTCCGTGGGCGGCGTCTTTGACGCGTACCGGGAGAAAACCGTCCAGCTATGGAACCTGGAAAATATCAAGGACACGGTGGATATGGACAGCATCGGACTGAAGGGCTCCCCCACGCGGGTGGCCAAGTCCGGTACGAAGGAAGTAAAGGGCCAGGGCGAGCTATTTGAAGTCAACCCGGATGAAGCTGTCGCCGTTATTCTGGAAAAGCTGACAGCCAAGCATATCATATAAGGGGGCGGCACAGCGATGAGTAAACATGTATTTGTATTTGCGGAGCAGCGGGACGGCGTTGTCCAGAAGGTCTCCTATGAGCTGATCGGGGAGGCAAGGCGGCTGGCCGGGGAACTGGCGCAGCAGGTTGTCGCCGTACTGGTTGGCGCGGATGTGGGAAAAAGCGCCCGGAGCTTGATCGCCGCCGGGGCCGACGAGGTCATTGTGATCGAGCATCCCATCCTGAAAGAATATGTCACGGAGCCTTACGCCAAGGCCGTTTACGCGGTGGTTCAGGCGCGGGCGCCGGAAATCTTCCTTTATGGCGCGACCGCTATCGGCCGCGACCTGGCCCCCCGGGTATCCGCCCGGGTACACACGGGCCTGACCGCAGATTGCACCAGCTTGGCGATCGACAGTGAGACGAAGGATTTGCGCATGACCCGGCCCGCCTTTGGCGGCAACATCATGGCCACCATTCTCTGCTCCAATCACAGGCCTCAAATGGCCACCGTGCGTCCCGGTGTCATGCAGGCACTGGAGCCGGACGATACCCGTACGGGAAGCATCACGAAATTCGACGTTGCTTTTACGGACGCGGATATGAATATTACCATCCGCCAGGTGGTGAAGGCGAGCAAAAAGGCCGCCGATATTACGGAGGCAAAGGTGCTGGTGTCCGGTGGGCGCGGCATCGGGAGCCCGGAGGCTTTCGAAACCCTTCGGGCGCTGGCGGACGCCTTCGGCGGCGAAATTTCATCCTCCCGCGCCAACGTGGATGCGGGCTGGATCGGCAGAGAGCGGCAGGTGGGACAGACCGGCAAAACCGTGCGGCCCGACCTATACGTGGCCTGCGGCATTTCCGGCGCTATCCAGCATCTGGCGGGCATGGAGGATGCGGAGTATATCCTTGCCATTAACAAAAACAAGGAGGCCCCCATTTTCGGCGTGGCTGATTTGGGTATCGTCGGGGACGTGAACGTGATCGTGCCCAAGCTGACGGAGGCTTTGAAGAAGCGGCAGGCGTAAAAGTACAAGTATGCAAGGGGGCGGTTCCCGCGAGTTGGCTTCCATCTCGCGGGAACAACCTCCTTTGTGTTTTTTATATCCTCACTCAAAACGAATCGTTATAAAAGAAATGCACGAACAGAGTTTTTCTATCCGGAAAATCGCCAGATTAACCGGCGTTTCGGCAGGCTTGGTGAGAAAAGAATCCTAACGCGCATGAACCCGTTCCCTTGTGTAAAATGCACCTGTAAAACACGGAAACCATCTCGGCGTGGGTGGCCATTTTTGCGGGACGGAAGGCGCCGTCCGCATCGATCCCGTGCCGGATAGAGCCAGCTCGCCGCCCGCGGCTGGATAGGGCTGCCCGCTTGTCAGGGTGATCGCGTTATTGGCTCCGTCCCAGCCCACTTCAAATTGCGCCTGCGTGCCGGAGAGGACAAAGGCCAAATCCCGCAGCTTGAAGTAGTTGTAGCCGTCAATGGTGTAGGCCTCGAAGGTCTTGGCTTCGCTGTTTACCAGAACAGTGGAGGATGTGGGCGCGGCGGTGAGGGTGGAGTTGGCCGGGGAGTGCACGGTAACCTTGCCGCTGCCCGACGGAAGCATTACGCCGTCCATGATTTTGATGGGAGCCGTACTTCTTATGTAGTGTGATCCGTCCCCAAGGATGCCATATTCATTAAATATGAAGTTCCTAAGCGCAAATTATTATTCTATTTTGGCCAACGCACCATTCGCTTTCGGACTGCGTCGGGTATGCAGGCACGATTGACTTTCATAATATCTCATGGTATAATTTTTGTTAGTATTTGCGGGGGGACTGTTCGCAGTTGAGAAGGTTAAAACCTGACCCTTTGAACCTGTTGGTTAATACCGACGTAGGGAAGCATATTTACATTTGTAAATAGAAATACCCTTGTCGAAACAGGACAAGGGTATTTTTATTTAAAAGGAGGCAGTTAAGTGAGGGCGGTTATCATATGCGGCGGGACAATCACGGATTACAGGTACATTAAAGCGCAGATAAAAGACGGCGATTTGATTATCTGCGCCGACAGCGGGTATGACCATGCGGTAAACATGGGGATTAAGGCAAGTATTGTCGTAGGCGATTTTGATTCAATCAGTACAATCCCGGCTGATATTCAGACAATACAATATCCTGCCCGAAAAGACCAAACAGACTCGGAAATTGCAGTGGAATACGCCCGCAAGATGGGGGTTAAGGATTTTTTGCTGATTGCCGCGACCGGAACCCGGTTAGACCACACGCTGACAAATATCTTGCTTCTCAAAGACTGCTTAGCGCACGGCGAAAATGCCCTAATCGTAGAAGAACATAACAAAATTATGATAACCGATTCCATGATGCATTTACAAGAATCGGCAGGCTCCATTGTGTCTTTAATCCCTTTGTCCAAATGTCACGGCGTGACCACGGAAAACCTTGAGTATCCCTTGCAGGATGCAACGCTATATATGGGAAAAGGGCGTGGCGTCAGCAATATTATGACGGATAACAATGCCTGTGTATCCGTCCGGAGCGGGAGCTTACTTATTATCATAGCAAAAGATTAAATTAAGGAGAGTATCGCGATGAAAACAGTATTGAGTATCGCCGGTTCTGATTGCAGCGGCGGCGCAGGCATTCAGGCAGATTTGAAAACCTTTTCCGCGCATGGAGTTTTCGGTATGAGCGTGATTGTTTCGGTTGTAGCCGAAAACACGAGCCGGGTTATTGACATTCAGGACATAACGCCGGACATGATAGAAAAACAGATTGACGCTGTTTTTGAGGACATAAAAGTGGATGCTGTTAAAATCGGGATGTTGTCACAGCCCGATTCTATGGAAGCGGTCGCCGCTAAGCTTAGGCAATACACCCCAAAAAATATTGTCATTGACCCTGTTATGTATGCCAAAAACGGCTGCCCCCTTATGAATCCCGCATCAATAGATACGCTTATAAAGTCCATCATCCCGCTTGCGGATATTCTTACGCCGAATATCCCCGAAGCGGAAAAAATCGCGGGGATAAAGATTGCCGATACCGACGATATGGAAAAAGCGGCGGCAGCTATTTGTCAAATGGACTGCAAAAACGTACTCGTAAAAGGAGGCCATGCTGGCGGCAACGCAACTGACATTCTGTTTGACGGGAACGCGTTTCATAGATTCAGCGCAGGGCGGATCGACACAAAAAATACCCACGGAACAGGCTGTACCTATTCATCCGCTATCGCTGCAAATCTTGCTTTGGGGCTTGGCATACGGGAAGCAATAAGCAGGGCAAAGGACTATGTCACGATTGCGATCCGTCATTCCCTGCCAATCGGCAAAGGCAACGGGCCTACCCACCATTTTTATGCGCTTTACAAAAATGGATTAAAGGAGATTGCAATTGATGAATCATATCTTATCTAACGCCTCCGATTTAATCGGGCGCATCCGCGAATCAAAGCCTTTGGTTCACCACATCACCAACTATGTTACCGTGAACGATTGCGCGAACATTACCCTCGCTGTCGGCGCTTCCCCCATCATGGCCGACGCTGTGGAAGAGGTTCGGGAAATTGCGGCGATCTCCGGGTCATTGGTCCTTAACATAGGCACGCTTAACGAAAGGACGATTAACGCTATGCTTGCGGCGGGGAAAAAGGCGAATGAGCGCCATGTCCCTGTTGTGCTTGACCCGGTAGGTGCGGGCGCTTCCGTTTTTCGCAATCAAACGGTCGGCAAGCTGATTGAACAGGTGCATTTCAATATTATTCGCGGCAATCTGTCTGAAATCCGTTACATTGCAGGACTCGGCGGCACGACCAAAGGCGTAGACGCTTCGGAAACGGATTTGTGCGGTGACACACAGAGCGGGATAGATATCGCAAAAGCACTTGCGGACAAGCTCCGCTGTGTAATCGCCATTACAGGAGCCACCGACATTATATCCGACGGAAAGAAAACTGTTTTAATCGAAAACGGGCACAAAATGCTTGGCGCTGTGACAGGAACAGGCTGTATGTGTTCATCGCTCGTCGGCTCGGCCTGCGCCGCCACATCAGATTATTTTTTAGCCGCCGTTTCAGGCATATTGTATATGGGCATTGCCGGTGAAATCGCTTTTGAGAACGCCGGACAAAATGGAACCGGCAGCTTCCGCGTTTCTGCTATAGATGAAATAAGCAAACTGGATGCTGATACTGTGCGCAGGAGGGCAAAGCTTTATGAAGCCTGAAATCGATTACAGTATTTATCTTGTTACAGACAGCGAGCAAATGAGCCCCGAAACCCTCCCGCAAGCGGTGGAGCAAGCCGTCAAGGGCGGCTGTACGCTAATTCAGTTACGGGAAAAGAAATTGTCCTCGCTTGATTTCTACCATACTGCCTTAAAAGTGAAAGCCATTACCTCCGGGCATCATATTCCGCTAATCATAAATGACCGTGTGGACATTGCGCTGGCGGTGGACGCTGAAGGTGTTCATATCGGTCAAAGCGATTTGCCTGCTAAGATTGTGAGAAGCCTGATAGGGAATGATAAAATAATGGGGGTCTCCGTTTCCTGTCTTGCCGAAGCCGAACAAGCGGAAAGGAACGGGGCTGATTACCTCGGCGTTGGCGCGATGTTCGCCACGGGGACCAAAGCAGATGCGGAATTGGTTTCAATGGATACGCTAAAAGATATAAGGCGTAAAATCACGCGCCCCATTGTAGTAATCGGCGGCATAAACAAGAACACGATTCCCATGTTCGCAGGTGTCGGGATAGACGGTATAGCTGTTGTTTCCGCGATTATTTCGGAGCGGGATATCGCGGCGGCGGCGCACAACTTAAAGCGCTTATTTGGGGATATAAAAGGTAAACGGTATGGTTGATTTCAAAGCGGCTATTTTTGACTTGGACGGAACGCTGATTGATTCAATGGGCGTGTGGGAAAAAATTGATTTTGCCTTTCTTGCGAAAAGGGGCTTGCCTGTCCCCGAAACATATATCAATGAGATTTGCGCCCGCACGTTTCAGGAAGCCGCCGAATATACGATTGACCTGTTTCACTTAGAAGAACGGGCCGAGGATTTAGTCCGTGAATGGAACGACATGGCAATTTATGAATACAGCCATAAGGTGGGACTAAAGCCCTATGCGAAAGAATACCTCGCGATCTTGAAATCTTGCGGCGTCAAACTGGGAACCGCCACAAGCCTCCCCAAAGCTTTATCCGACCCTGTTTTAAGAAATAACGGAGTTTATGATTGTTTTGATGTACAATGCTCCTCCGAGGAAGTAAATCGCGGAAAGGAGTTTCCTGATGTGTTTATTTTGGCCGCTAAAAAACTAAAGGTACCGCCGGAGCAATGCATTGTGTTTGAGGACTTACTGCCGGGAATTATCAGCGCGAAGAAAGCGGGAATGATCGCCTATTGTATGTACGACGAGTATTCAGAAGCGCAGAGGACAGCGATACAAAGGATAGCGGACGGCTATTTATATGACTTCAAAAATGCCCCCGTACCGGTCCGAAAATAAATATATGCAGAGCGTTTTATGTCTTTTTCCGCCATACTTCGTTGTCCTCCTTGCCTGGTGTCAGCAAGGCTGCGTCGTCCGCCTCGTCTGGAGAAAAAACACTTGCAATCCATAGCGCAGTTTAGCCGTGGCGGAGTACTAGCATGATGACCGAATAAAGATCTTCGTCATATTTCACAGGAATGATCCACTGCATTTTTGCATTTTGTCAAGGGCATCAAAAAAAGCCACTTTAATTGGCTGGCAAGATACATAGAAAACAAACAGAATTCCGCATATAATTATCATATAAGGGATTTACGGCAGAAACCGCAACCTATGAAAATGGAGAACGAAGCTGCAATGGGACAGGAAGCGAAGCGATCGGCGCACAACCCATACCTACCGCCGGATTCTTATATCCCCGACGGGGAACCGCATATCTTTGACGGCAGGCTCTATGTGTTCGGCTCGCACGACAAGGAGGGCGGAGACGGATTTTGCCTGTTAGATTACGAGGCATGGTCGGCACCGCTGGATGATTTGAGCAGCTGGACAAATCACGGGACCATATATGAAAAGGTTCAGGACCCCGACAATATAACGGGGAATTACCGCCTCAACGCGCCGGACGTTGTATGCGGAAACGATGGGCGGTACTATCTCTATTACTGTATGGAGCTTCTCCCGCACATAAGCGTTGCGGTGTGCGATAGCCCTAGCGGTAAGTATGAGTATTTGGGGAAAGTCCGCTACGGGGACGGCCGGACTATGCAGGACAATATGCCCTTTGATCCCGCCGTCCTCAACGACGAGGGAAGAATTTTCCTTTACTATGGTTTTGTCCCCCCTTTCCCGATTCACGGGAAGTTTCAGGCGTGCGACGGATGCAGCGTTATTGAGCTTTATGACGATATGCTTACAGTAAAAGCGCCGCCCACATATGTTTTGCCGAGAGAGGAAATGACCATGGGGACCGGCTTTGAGGGACATGGGTACTTCGAAGCGCCGTCCATACGCAGGTTTGGGGATACATATTATCTTGTTTACTGTCCCATATCCGCCCACGAGCTCTGCTATGCGACTAGTTCAAGCCCTGTTGGCGCGTTTACCTTTGGCGGCGTTTTGATATCCAATGGCAATCTGGGCTTTGAGGGCCAGGAAAATGCCACGTGGCCGACAGCCAATAATCACGGCGGACTTGTTAAGGTCAATGAGGATTACTACATATTCTACCACAGGCACACCCACGGCACCATGTTCAGCAGGCAAGGCTGCGCGGAGCGGGTCATCATGCTGCCTGACGGGACATTTGCGCAGGCGGAGATGACAAGCCAGGGGATGAAC
>Ga0153972_1000486_pt1 | contig 12589 bp, 10 predicted proteins | sample TSGA056MetaG_FD_104732 | JGI IMG/M metagenome (GOLD analysis project Ga0153972, IMG submission 104732) | Attine ant fungus gardens microbial communities from Georgia, USA - TSGA056 MetaG | ecosystem: Host-associated > Fungi > Mycelium > Unclassified | place: USA: Georgia, George L Smith State...
AGAAGATGCCTTTGTTGCCGGATACAAAAAAATCGAGGACAGGTTTGTTGATGCCTTTCTAACCCCGGATGCGCATAGTCCCAAAGCCGGGAAACAAGTCGGCAATAATGACAAAGAACAGAAGTAATTATCGGTATTGCTGTTTTTGTAAAACGGCGCAAGTAAGCACTAAAAAAATGCTCGAAAGACTAACTGTTATACCAAAAACACAGACGAGGCGCACTGCTTTTCGCAGTCGCCTCGCCTCTGTTTTTATGTCGCTGTTTTGCTACAGCCCCTTTTTTCATTGAATTGTTTTTAGTTGGTGACCTTTTGCTCGGTGTCATTCTTTCCTGATAGTTTCTTAATAACAAGAACGGTTGCAACTGTCATTACCAGACCAATAGCAAGACATATGATGGCGTTCTGCACAAAGCCTGCGATAATAAAGTTAATAAGGCAGATTGCGCAGACCACCATTACATAAGGAAGCTGAGTTGAAACGTGCTTAACGTGGTCGCACCTTGCGCCGGCGGAGGCCATGATTGTTGTATCGGATATAGGCGAGCAGTGATCGCCCGCAACAGCGCCGGCAAGGCAAGCGGAGATGCTGATGATAAGAAGCTCGCTTGTCGGTGGGAACATTCCGCAAACGATCGGAATAAGGATACCAAAGGTTCCCCATGAGGTGCCTGTTGCAAATGCAAGGGCAAGAGCGACAAGGAAGATAACAGCAGGCAGCAGACGGGAAAGGCTCTGCGCCACTTCGCTCTTCATAAGGCCTTCGACAAAGTCGGGAGCGCCGAGAAGTCCTGTGATGTTCTTTAGTGTGAGTGCAAAGGTTAGGATTAGGATAGCCGGTACCATTGCAACAAAGCCCTTGGGAATGCAGGCCATTGCCTGTTTGAAGTTCATCGTGCGGCGGCATAGGAAATAGATAATTGTGAGAACAAGTGCGATCAATGCACCCCATGGAAGTCCGACTGATGCGTCGGTGTTTCCGAATGCGCCAACGAAGTCCATGTTATAATCGCCGCCCCAGAAACCGCCAACATATAGCATGCCAACAACGCTGGCGATGATTAGAATGACAATTGGAAGGACAAGGTCGATAACACGTCCTTTTGGATTTTCAGGTCCGTTATCCTCCGGTGTCATGGCAAGCTTGGAATCGTCGTTGCCGAGTCTTGCGTTCATTTCCGCAAGCTTCATTGGTCCAAAATCAACCTTGGTTACAATGATTAAAACTACGAAAACAAGTGTAAGTAATGAATAGAAGTTGTATGGAATTGCTCTGATAAAAAGCTGAATGCCTGTGATACCGGTGTTAAGATCCTGAGCTGTGGAGGATACTGCGGCGGCCCAAGAAGAAATTGGAGCAATCATGCAAATTGGAGCTGCCGTTGCATCGATAAGGTAAGATAGCTTCGCACGGGAAACTCTGTGTCCGTCTGTGACAGGAAGCATAGCAGAGCCAACTGTCAGGCAGTTAAAATAGTCATCGATGAAAATTAGGACACCCAAAAGAAAGGTTGCAAGCATTGCCCCTGCTTTTGTTTTGATGTGCCGGGTTGCCCAACGCCCGAAAGCGGCAGAGCCGCCGGAAGTGTTGACAAGTGCAACCATTATTCCAAGCAAAACAAGGAACAGGAAGATACCTGCGTTCCACGGGTCTGCAATTGCGGAGATGAATCCGTCGTTAATAACTGCATTGAGCGCTCCAACCGGGTTGAAGCCAGAGTACAAAAATCCGCCTAGGACAACGCCGATAAAGAGCGAAGAAAACGCTTCTTTGGTAATCAGCGCCAGGACGATTGCCACAAGCGGAGGCACAAGCGCCCAAAAGGTTCCGAAAAATTCCATACTAAAAGGGCCCCTCTCAAAAAATATGCCATGAACACAGCAATGCTGCATCATGACAAAATATGGAGGCGACCCATATAGTCCAATCCGACAGCTCTTCGCTAAAAATGCGACAGTATAACGGATATTTTCCGTTATCCCAGGAATCGACCGCTACGGTAAAGCAGAATCAATCCTTCGGCGATAGCCCCTTTCATCCCTTTTTAGTACCGTCATTAAAAAGGATTACTGATGACAACCGCACCTCTATCATGCGTTGTTCACTTAAACTCATTATATAAAATTATGGATATTTGTCAAGAATGTTTGTGTAACATGGAGAATAAGCATAAATAATTCTGGGAAATAAGGAGAATTGATCTCTGATGGATACTATAGATACTTTTTTCGTAGCTGGACTTAAGCAAGGTGAAAATCCTGACATGGGCTTCGAGCTTTATAGTTCGGAGCATATAATTGCACTTGCATTTTGCGCCATTGTAATAGCATCGCTATGCAGAATCTTTCAGCGGTTTGGCGGCAAAGGGCGCAGGAAAATGCAACTTGCACTCGGAGTGCTTGTTATTCTCTGCGAGGTCGTAAGGGAGATAAACCTTGCAAAAGATGGAGCATTGACGATCGCATATTTGCCGCTGCACCTTTGCTCGTTTGCAGTTTTTTTTACTTTTTTCCATAGCTTGAAGCCCGGGCAAAGGGTGGGGAATTTTCTCTATAGCCTTTGCCTGCCAGGGGCATTGTGTGCGTTGCTGTTTCCCGATTGGACGGCGTATCCTATTTGGTGCCTTCACAGCATAATCGGTTTTTTGTCGCACACGCTTCTTGTGTCATATGCTTTTATGAATGTGGTTGCGGGTGAAATCAGGCCGCAGCTTCGGCATTTGCCCTGGAGCTTTTTTATGCTGCTTGTTCTTGCGGCGCCCATTTATGTGTTCGATGTTATCTTTGAGCTGAACTATATGTTTTTGATGTGGCCGCTTTCAGGAACGCCATTGCAGATTTTTGCCGATATTTTTGGGGACAGACTCTTTATTATAGGATATATCCCGATGATAGCCGTGGCTTGGCTGGCGCTGTATCTGCCGTATATCGCAGAGCAGATTGCCGCCAGAATCGCTGTACGCAGAAAAAGCACCTTGCCGTGACGGCAAGGTGCTTTTGATAGATGAAATTTATTTATGCCAGGACGGCTGTTATGATAGCCATGCTATATACTTCGTCGGCGACGCAGCCACGGGAGAGGTCGTTGATGGGGGCGTTCAGGCCAAGTAGGATAGGGCCATATGCGGCATAACCGCCGAGGCGCTGGGCAATTTTATAGCCAATGTTACCTGCGGTAACGTCAGGGAAGATGAATGTGTTTGCCTGACCTGCAACTTCGCTTCCGGGGAATTTAAGCTGGCCAACGCTCATATCAACGGCAGCGTCAAATTGCATTTCGCCGTCAACCGGGACATCCATGGCATCCTTAGCCTTAGAGACTGCGTTTTGAACCTTTGTGACGCCGTCGCTTTTTGCGCTGCCCTTTGTCGAGAAGCTGAGGAAGGCGACCTTGGGGTCAATTCCGAAGATTTTAGCGCAAGCGGCGGTTTCCTGCGCAATTTCAACAAGCTCGTCCTCCGATGGGTCAATGTTGATTGCGCAGTCGCCCATTGCGATGCGGTTGCAGTCGGCACCGGGCAGGTCTCTGTCAAGGATAAAGCAGGAGGAGACGATTGAGTTTCCCGGCTTTGTTTTGATTAGCTGAAGCGCCGGGCGGACAGTGTCTGCCGTAGAGTATGTTGCGCCGCCGAGAAGGCAGTCTGCAAGACCCATTTTCACCAACATGGTGCCGAAATAGTTTGACATCATAAGATTCTTGCGGCAATCCTCAGCGGTCATTTTGCCCTTGCGAAGTTCGACCATTTTATCGACCATTTCGTCCATACCTGCGTATGTTGCAGGGTCGATAATTGTTGCAGCATCTACATTGAAGCCGTCTTTTTTTACAGCGGCATTGATTTCGTCTTCATTACCGACAAGAATGATGTCCATGACATCTTCATTGAGCAGCCTGGCAGTGGCCTCAAGGATTCTGGCGTCCGAGCCTTCTGGGAATACGATGCTCTTGCGGGTAGATTTTAGATCGCTGATGAATTTTTTAAGCATTTTTTTGATTTCCTTCCAAACATACACATTCATTTTATAAAAATACTTTATCACTTTTATTGAAAAAGTCAAGATATTAGCTATTTACAAAAAAAATTTCTGGAACTATAATGAAGGGTACATTATTTTAGTAAGGATATCCCTAAATTTTCGTGAAAAGAATGGGAGCTGAATATAAGTGGACCGCACATTTTCAAGCACATTATCTTCTCTTCGCAAGGCGAAGGGGATATCACAGCGCAAGGTTGCGGCGGATTTGAATATTAGTCAGGCGCTGCTGTCGCATTACGAAAATGGCGCCAGAGAGCCGGGGCTTAATTTTGTGTGCCGTGCCTGCGAGTATTTTGAAGTAACAGCAGATTATATGCTGGGCAGGGTGGAAGACGAAATGTGCCTTGCGGTAAACAAAAACACCATTAGCAGTCTCGTTTCCAAGATGCACGAGCTTATTGAGTGTGCAGAAGAGACTCTCAAGGAGATTAAATAGATGATACCACAGCAAAACATTCGCAATTTTTCTATAATTGCGCACATTGATCACGGCAAATCAACGCTTTCGGACAGACTTATAGAGCTTTGCGATGCTGTACCCATGCGGGATATGGAAAATCAAATTCTGGATAATATGGACTTGGAGCGCGAGCGGGGCATCACGATTAAGGCGCGTGCGGTCAGGCTCCATTACAAGGCAAAGGACGGAGAAACATACGCTCTTAACCTTATTGATACCCCGGGGCATGTTGACTTTAATTATGAGGTTTCACGTTCGCTTGCTTCATGCGAGGGAGCGGTGCTTGTGGTTGATGCTGCGCAGGGAGTTGAGGCGCAGACACTTGCAAACACATATCTTGCAATGGATCATGATCTTGAAATTTTGCCTGTGCTTAACAAAATTGACCTGCCTGCTGCCGACCCTGAAAAGGTTAAAGCCGAGGTTGAGGAGATAATCGGCATTGACTGCTCCGAGGTGCCTGAAATAAGCGCAAAGCTTGGGATAAACGTTCAGGACGTGCTTGAAAGTGTTGTAAAAAATGTGCCTGCCCCCAAGGGCGACCCTGATGCTCCGTTAAAGGCGCTTGTTTTTGACAGCCAATTTGACGCATATGTCGGAGTTGTTGTATACGTTAGGGTTTTTGAAGGAACGCTTAAAGCTGGTCAGGAAATCAAGCTGATGGCGTCCGGAACGCAGCACAAGATCGTTGAGTGCGGCTATCTTCGCCCTATTGGAGTTGAAAACACCGCCTGCATTTACCCCGGCGAGGTTGGCTGCTTCACAGCGGCAATCAAAAATGTTAAGGACACGCGAGTTGGCGACACGGTTACAGCCGTTTCAAACGGGGCAACCGAACCATTGCCCGGATACAGACCTGTGCATCCGATGGTTTACTGCGGTATTTATTCGGCAGACGGATCAAGATTTGAAGATTTAAGGGATGCGCTTGAGAAGCTTCAGCTAAACGATGCGTCGCTTACCTACGAGCCGGAATCCTCTGTGGCGTTGGGCTTTGGTTTTAGATGCGGCTTTCTTGGCATGCTGCACATGGAGATCATTCAGGAGCGTATTGAACGTGAGTTTAATCTTGACCTCATAACAACTCTGCCAAGCGTTATCTATGAAATCACCAAGAACGACGGCACGATACTTCGAATCGACAATCCGCATGATTATCCAGATCCCACGCAGATTGCCGAGGTTAAGGAGCCGTTTGTCACGGCAAATATTATTACTCCGCCAGACTATGTTGGCAACATTATGCCTATGTGCCAAGACAGGCGAGGTGAATACAAGGGGATGCAGTATCTTGATAAAAATCTTGTCGAGCTGCATTATAATTTGCCTTTAAATGAAATTGTGTACGACTTTTTTGATGCCCTGAAGGCACGCACGAAGGGCTATGCTTCGCTGGATTATGAATTTCTTGATAACCGTAAGAGCGATCTTGTTAAGGTTGATCTGCTTCTAAACGGCGATCAGGTTGACGCTTTATCTTTTGTTGCTCACCGCGACAAGGCGCAGCATAGAGGACGCCGCTTCTGTGAAAAGCTAAAGGAAAATATCCCACGTCAGATGTTTGAGGTGCCGATTCAGGCTGCCATCGGCGGCAAGGTAATCGCAAGGGAAACTGTTAAGGCAATGCGAAAAGACGTTCTTGCCAAGTGCTATGGCGGCGATATCACACGAAAGAAAAAGCTGCTTGAAAAGCAAAAAGAGGGTAAAAAGCGTATGCGCACCCTTGGAACTGTACAGATGCCTACTGAGGCATTTATGGCGGTTCTGAAGCTTGACGAATAATAAATTGCCCTCGGCAAGGCTTTGCCGAGGGCAATTTTTCATGTGCGAGATTTGAAATAAAGAATATTTTTAAAAAAAGGGTTGACAAACCGGTAAGCGTATGCTAACATATAGTTATCCAAAGCTAACTCACAGAAATGTTTACTCCTCATTCTGTATTAGCAGTCAATGCGATTCCATAAACTTCCTTGACATCATGTATCAGAAAAATCCTAAAACTCCTAAAAAATCGTTTACCCCTCTAATATGCGCCCCCTATAGAACACAGTTTTTTTCACTGTCTTCTATTGGGGGAGTATATTATACTGGGGCTTCTTTTATTTATATAATTTTTCACTTTTCTGCTTTGCTTTTTAATATTCTCTGAACCATCTGATTATGAGCTGCTTCTTCGGCATCGTCATTTAGTGGGGCAAGGTCAGTTTTGCCGTACTTTCGGTCAAGTGCGGTTTTAATTATTTCATCGCAGAGTAAGGGGTTTTTCGGCAGCAGCGGCCCGTGGGAATAAGAGCCGAAAACATTCTTATATCTTATGCCCTCAGTACTGTCTTCGCCATTGTTGCCGAAGCCGCACCGAACTTTGCCGAGAGGCGAAGCACCATCCATCAGATAGGTTTTGCCGCTGTGGTTTTCAAATCCAACTATACTGCCAGCGCCATCGCAGTCGAAGACAAAGTTTCCGATAAGCCTATCCTTTCCTCCGACTGTGTAAAGTGGGACTGCACCGATGAAATCGCATAGTTTTTTTTCATAGGTTTCGTAATACTGCCCAAGCATCTGATAGCCGCCGCAAATTGCGAGAAAAGTTACTCCGTCGTCAACAGCGCTTTTGATTTCCTTGTCCTTACCCTTGTGGAGGTCATCCAAGAGAGCCTCCTGCTCAAAGTCCTGTCCTCCGCCTATAAAGGCAATGTCAAACTCTGAAAGCTTTGCGGCTTCACCGATGTTGAGATTTTTGATGGTGCAGTCGATGCCACGCCACAATAGCCTTTTTTCAATGGCGACAATATTCCCCCTGTCGCCATAAAGGTTCAGTACATCGGGATAGATATGGCATATTTTTATTTCCATCGCTTAACCCTCCCAAAATCTGCTGCCGCCAAGCTTTGAAACAAGGCAAGCGCGAAAGTCCAGCATTGAGGTGTAGGTCGGAACGATATAGATGGGTTTTTCTTCATTCATCAGCGTTTCAGCAAGGGCGTTATAGTCACAGATTATCTCGATTTTATCATCCTCAAAGCCAGCATATTTCAGCCGAACTCTAAGATCGTTTGCACGCAGACCAGAAACGATGATTCGCCCATAATCCCCCGCATTTTCGGCGAGGGTTTCAAACGAAACATCCCAAATCCACGAAACGTCAGTTCCATCGGCATCATTGTCGTTAAGACATATGACAAGGGTTCGCTCGCCCTTTGTTGCCGCCAAGAAATCGATAACCTGATTGCAGCCTGCCGGGTTTTTGACCAGGCACATCCGTGCGCCAGCCTTACCAAGATCAAATTTTTCCATGCGCCCAAAACCGCATCTAAAAACGGCAAGCGCATCTATTGCAAGAGATGAGTCCATCCCAAATGCCTTGACGCAGGCAATCGCACCTGCGGCATTATAAATGTTGTATATGGCAGGAAGGTTAATTGAAACCACGCTCTTATGACCGTCAATCTTCATTATGACGCTGCTTGCATCTGCTGCAATTTCGTTAATCGCTGTAACCGCTACGTCAGGCTCGGGCCGCTTATAGCCGCAGCTTTCGCAGTAGAAACCTCCAAGATGCCCGTAGGTTGAGTAGGAATAGCTGTACTGGGCTTTGCACCTTATGCAGTGTGTTGCGTCCGACAGAGTTACACTTTTTGACTCAGGCGCAGCGGATTGGTTTATTCCATAGTAAACGACATCGTTTTTAAGCTCCAGAGCCAGCGAGGAGGTCAGCGAGCAGTCTGCGTTCAGGCATAAAACCGCATTGGGTGTACCCTCCAGACCCTCTCGAATTTTTGCGAGGGTGTGGGTAACTTCGCCGTAGCGGTCAAGCTGGTCACGAAAAAGATTCGTGACCAGGACTGCCTTTGGCTTTAGCATTGGCAGGCAAAGCCGTGCTGCCGCCTCATCACACTCGATAACGGCATACTTTTTGCGGCAAGTGCCAAATATATTTGAGTTTAGCGCAAACTCTGTTGTGATGCCTGAAATAAGGTTTGCGCCCGAACGGTTTGCAAGAGGGGCTAGCCCGGCGTCCTCAAACGCTTTCTCAATCATACGTGAGGAGGTAGTTTTGCCGTTAGTGCCGGTGACAACAACGGTTTTTGTGTTCTTGGCAAGCACCGATAGCAGATCGGGGCATATTTTTAGCGCAACCTTGCCGGGCATGGCAGTTCCGCCACGATGTAATATTCGAGCTGCGCTATGTGCCGCCTTGCATGCAATTATTGCGAAAGTAGCGGTTAGCTTCATTTGTGCAAATCACTCCACAGTAACAGATTTAGCGAGATTCCTCGGTTTATCAATATCGCAGCCACGCTGAAGAGCAACATAATAGGAAAATAGCTGCAATGGTAAAACAGAAAGCGAGGGCTGTAAAAGGGTATGCGTTTCAGGGACGGATAGGACGCTTGAAGCGTGCTTTTCCATTTCGTTGCATGCGGATTCAGTCGTGACGGCAATCACGTCAGCGCCTCTTGATTTCACTTCTATGATATTGCTGAGCGCTTTGTCGAAAAGTGGCATATATGTTCCAAGGGCTATGACAAGAGTGCCATCTTCGATAAGGGAAATTGTACCGTGCTTGAGTTCGCCCGAGGCATATGCCTCCGAATGGATATAGGAAATTTCCTTTAGCTTTAGCGAGCCTTCAAGCCCGACAGCATAGTCGAGATTTCTGCCGATGAAGAATACAGAGGAATGATTGAAATAGCGAGAGGCCAAATACTGAATTTCCTCGGTTGAGGACAGCATCTTTTCCATAAGGCTTGGTAATCGGTTAATCTCGGTAATAAGTGTGTCATATTCCTCGGGAGTAATTGTACCCAAAATATCGGAAAAATAAATCCCCAGCATATTTAGCAGCACAAGCTGCGTTGAATAAGCCTTGGTCGTGGCAACGGCAATCTCAGGTCCTGCCCATGTGAATACAACATCGTCAGCCTCCCTTGCAATAGAGGAGCCGACCACATTCACAATGGCAAGCACATGACCGCCAAGCTGCTTTGCCTTGCGAAGCGCCGCCATAGAGTCAAGCGTTTCGCCGGACTGGCTAATAACGATTATTAGGGTATCCTTTGAAACAAGTGGGTCGCTGTAGCGAAATTCCGAAGCAAGCGAAACCTCAACAGGGCGCCTTGTAAGCTTCTCAAGAGTGTATTTTCCGATCATGCCCACGTGGTATGACGAGCCGCAGGCAACGATGAAGATTTTTGAGAAGGATTTTATATATGCTTCGTCAATTTTAAGCCCGGGGAATACGATTTTGCCATCTTTCATCCTTGGCGCTATCGTCTTGCGAACCGCCTCGGGCTGCTCCATAATCTCCTTGAGCATGAAATGCTGGTATCCGCCTTTTTCGGCGGAGGCAATGTCCCAATCGACCCTGTGAATAGCTTTTGCGACAGGCTGCTTCAGCCCGTCAAAAACTTCAATGCCGTCCTTCGAGACAATTGCGACCTCGCCATCCTCCATATAAGCAATATCTCTTGTATGATTTATGATTGCCGTTACATCGGATGCGATGAAGTTTTCGTTTTTGCCATAGCCCAAAAGAAGGGGGGCGTCCTTTCTGGCGGCGATGAACCTGTCTGGTGCGTCAGCGCAGATAATTCCAAGAGCATAAGCGCCCTCGATGCGGTGCAGCACCTTGTAAACTGCGTCAAAAATGTCACTGCTTTGCGAGGTGTAGTATCCTAAAAGCTGCGCCACAACCTCGGTGTCGGTGTCGGATGAAAAATTAATGTCTTTTGAAAGCAAAAATTCTTTTATCTCAACATAGTTTTCGATTATGCCGTTATGTACAACCGCGACCCTGCCGTCTTCGCTGATGTGTGGGTGAGAGTTTGTGTCGTTTGGCTCGCCGTGGGTCGCCCATCTGGTGTGGCCAATGCCAAGGCTTCCGGGCATGCTTTTGCCGTCATTAGTTTTTTTGCAAAGCGCTGCAAGGCGGCCCTTCGACTTGCTCACGCTAAGCAATCTGTCAGGCGTAACAACTGCCATGCCTGCACTGTCATATCCTCGGTACTCTAGACGCTCAAGCCCTTCAAGCAAAATGGGGGATGCTTCATTCGTACCAACATATCCAACAATTCCGCACATAAAAACATCCTTTCGGTTTGGAATAGTATATTTTATTCGGAAGCTTACTATTAAAGTGTATCAATTTAGTATACCATAAAAAAGATTATTGTGGTATACTTAGAAAAAATCTTTATTTGGAGGATAGAAATATGGGCATAGCAGAAGAAAGCCTTGAAATGCATTATGAAAAAAGGGGAAAAATTGAGGTAATAAGCACTGTGCCTGTGCAGAGCGCACATGATTTGTCTCTTGCATATACGCCGGGTGTTGCACAGCCCTGTATTGAAATCCAAAAGGATATAAACAAAAGCTACGAGCTCACACGCCGCTGGAATATGTGCCTAGTCGCAACTGACGGCTCGGCAGTTCTCGGACTTGGTGACATTGGCCCGGAAGCAGGAATGCCTGTTATGGAGGGTAAATGCGTTCTGTTTAAGTCCTTCGCAGGAGTTGATGCTTTCCCTTTGTGTATTAAAAGCAAGGACGTTGACGAAATTGTTAAGACTATCTATATGATTTCCGGAAGCTTCGGCGGAGTAAATCTTGAGGATATTTCCGCACCACGATGCTTCGAAATTGAGCGCAAGCTGAAAGAATGCTGCGACATCCCAATTTTCCATGACGACCAGCACGGCACTGCCATTATCACACTAGCAGGCCTTACGAATGCGCTGAAGGTTGTCGGAAAGAAAAAAGAGGATGTTAAGATTGCGATGAACGGCGCAGGCGCTGCGGCAATTTCAATTTGCAGATTGCTGATTTCGGCAGGATTTAGCGATATTACCCTTTGCGACAGCAAGGGAGCGATATATGAGGGTAGAGCGCAAGGCATGAACCCAATCAAGGAAGAAATGGCAAAGGTCACAAATCAATCTAAGATTAAGGGTCAGCTTGCCGACGCTGTAAAGGGTGCTGACGTTTTCATCGGTGTTTCAAAGCCCGGCACGCTTACAACCGATATGGTAAAGACTATGGCGAAGGACTCAATCGTATTCGCCTGCGCAAACCCAACTCCCGAGATTTTCCCGGACGAGGCAAAGGCAGGCGGAGCCAGGGTTGTCTCCACGGGTAGAAGTGATTTTCCGAACCAGATTAACAATGTTCTGGCATTCCCCGGTGTGTTTCGTGGTGCATTTGACGTTCGCGCCAGCGATATCAACGAGGAAATGAAGATCGCAGCAAGCCAAGCGCTTGCGTCGATTATCTCCGATGACGAGCTAAGTGAAGACAACATCATTCCAAAGGCATTTGATCCTAGAGTTGTGCCTGCGGTGTCAAAAGCTGTCGCCGAAGCGGCAAGAAAATCTGGAGTTGCGAGAATATAGTATAAAATCTAAAGGGGCGCCGCATTATGCAGCGCCCCTTTCAGACTGTAGACAAAAGGTAGAAGCATCCCCCCAGATATGGTATAATGTGCATATCAGGGGGGATGTTGCATGTATCGGAAAAAAGACCGGATGGGACAGCGCGAAATCAAATATATATGCTTGGAAGATTTGATACCGCAGGATCATTTACTGCGAAAAATCGAGGCGAGCATCAGCTTTGACTTCATTTATGATGAGGTCAAAGGAATGTACCCGGAAATCGAATGGGGAAAGCCCGGAATTGACCCTGTAACGCTGTTCAAGATCGTCTTTCTACAATATCTGTACGGGATTCGGAGCATGCGGCAGACAATCCGGGAGATAGAAGTGAATAATGCGTATCGGCCAAAGGCTATCAGGATCAGCTGGACAAGGAGATTGACGAAGACCGGTCGGCACATGGTAAGAAGCCACTTGACCGAGATGATCATTCAGATGATGACAGCACACCGCCCGCCCCGGAATGCGGACTGTTCCACAAAGGGGAGCATGAGCAGCAATTCACCTATATAGCAGGAGTAGCCTGCGACAATCATAATTTTGTTCTTGGTTACAATATCGCCCCCGGCAACACCAATGACAGCTCCATGCTCAGCGAGCTATACAAGGACGTAACAAATCGATTCCCGGAAATAGTTACCCGGCATGTTTGGAAACCCTA